>OJMH01000013.1_pt1 | contig 246501 bp, 250 predicted proteins | sample 1597111 | NCBI WGS metagenome assembly OJMH01 (sample SAMEA2452115, study PRJEB22498) | human gut metagenome | reverse complement strand
GGTTCTTCTACTTTAGGTTCTTCTACTTTGGGTTCTTCTACTTTGGGTTCTTCTACTTTGGGTTCTTCTACTTTAGGTTCTTCTACTTTAGGTTCTTCTACTTTGGGTTCTTCTACTTTGGGTTCTTCTACTTTGGGTTCTTCTTCTGTTGCAGGTTGTCCAGTAGTAGTTGTTGTTGTGCCTTCTGCATCTCCGCCTTCAGTTGTATCATCTGAGATTATGACGACCTCTTCATCATCATATTCGTCTGTCACTTCAACTGTAGATCTAGATTTATTTTTTTCTCTTACTTTTCTCCACTGTTCGTTAGCCTGTTCAAGTTCCTTCTTAGCTTTATCATGTAATTTTTTAATCCCAGCATATTCTGTATCCGCTTGCGCACGCTGTGATTGAAGATCATGCTGACTCTCTATTTTCTTATCAAGATCATCTCCGGCTTCAACTACCTGACGATTTAATGTTTCTAATCTGTCATTAATATTTTTTATCTTAGCTACAGCTTCCCTTAACATTTTATCAGCATCGTCAAATCTACCTTCAGCTTCTTTCTGTATTCTTTCTGCTGTCTCTTCTTTCATATTCCAATAAATACCCGGGAATATTTTTTCTCCTCCAGTTTTATAAAGAGTTGCCAACGAAGCTATTAACAAGGCTCCAACTATAGTGCTCACAGTGCAAACTACAATTTTCTTAATACCTAAATCTCCAACTGCCATGATTTCATTCTCCTCAATTTAATTTAGATTGTACAATCATCTGCATGATTCTATTTTATGATACCATAAAAAAATTATTATGTCAAGAATAAATTTTGATTTTTTAATGCTAGCAAACAATTTCATTTCTTCCGGCAATAGCGCGAGAGAGGGTTATTTCATCTGCATATTCTAATGAAGCACCTACCGGAATACCATAAGCTAATCTTGTTACCGTGATGTTAAGAGGCTTTAAAAGCTTAGAAATATACATTGCGGTAGCTTCGCCCTCAACAGTAGGGTTTGTGGCCATTATAACTTCTTTTATGTTTCCTTTTTTCACTCGATCCAATAGTTCTTTTATGTGTATTTCGTCTGGACCTATTCCGTTCAAAGGAGAGATTGTACCGTGAAGAATATGATAAAGAGCATTAAATTCGTGAGTACGTTCTATAGCGTTAATGTCCTTTGGATCTTCAACAACACATATAACAGTTTTGTCACGAGAAGCATCTCCACAAATATCGCAAATATCTTTATCAGTAAAATTACAACATTCTTTGCAATATTTTATACTGTTTTTTGCTTTTAATATTGCTTCAGCAAAAGACGAAGCTTTTTCACTTGGCATTTTCAAAACGGAATAAGCAAGTTTTTGAGCAGATTTTTTTCCCACTCCCGGCAATGATTCAAAATGTTCGGTTAAATTTTCTAAAGAGGGAAGATAATACTTATTCATGTTAAAATAATCCCGGAATGTTAATTTGACCTGAAAGATCTTGCATCACTGTTTCTTTTTCTACGGTTGCTTTTTTTATTGCTTCGTTAACAGCAGCTATTATCATATCTGAGAGCATATCTACTTCTTCGGGGTCGACAACTTCAGGTTTAATTTCCATTTTTATAACTTCTAATTTACCGTTAATTACAACTTTTACTGCTTCTCCGCCTGATGTTGCAGAATATTCTTTGGCATCGAGTTCAGCAGAAGCTTGTTCCATTTTTGCTTGGGTTTCCTGAGCTTGTTTTGCGAGTTGCTGTAAATTGTTCATTCCTCCACCGTGATTTTTTGGTAATCTTACTTTCATTGATTTTTCCTCCGATTTTATTTAATTTTAATATTTACACCGCCGGATTCGGCAGTTTTTATTAGCTCATTTAGGGGATCTGCTTTTTCAGGCTCAGTGCTAATTTTTTTGTAAGGACCGAGTTTATACTGTTTTCCTGTAATGTCTTTTACTATACTTCTGATTTCGGCTCTGTATTTACTTTGTCTTAGAAGTTCAAAAGCCAAATCATTTTTTGAATCAATCAATACGTAGTCGCCACTTATATACGCTTGAGAATTCTTCAGAGATATATATAAAGATTTCATGGAACTGTTATTTTTTAAATTTTCCAATATTTCATTCCATTGTAAAAAAGTGTTTTCATCCGTTTTTTCTTCCACAATATTCGAAATAGGCGGAAATGGCGGGGGAGGAGGTTTATTGTATTCGACCGATTCAACTTTTTTAATTTTTGAGTCAGGTGAAATTATATGATTTTGCGATTGATTTTCACAAATTTTTACTAAAGCAATTTCCATCTCAATTTTTTTATCTACGCCTGCATTTATGTTTTTATATGATTCCTGTAAAACATCAAGTGAGTATAAAATTTTATTAAGATCCAACTCTGAAGAATCAATTGATTTAAGCGAAGAATTAACAGTTTTTTTTGTGATTTTAAGTATCATCAAATCTCTGAAATATTCTAATAATTCTTTACAAAATCTGTCCATGCTTTTAGATTGAACATACATTTTATTGATTGATTTTATGCATTCTTTTGCATTACCAGATTTGATATGCCCGTATATTTCCGAGAGATACTCTATTCCTGAAATTCCGAGAATTTGTCTTACAGAATTTTCATTTATATCTCGGTTACAAGCATTTGCACACTGATCGAGTATCGAAAGTGCATCACGCATTGCTCCATCTGCGCACACTGAAATAATATTTACGGCTTCATTATCGATTTTTATATTTTCTTTTTCACAAATATACTTTATTCTTTCAGAGATATCATCAGGCGAGAGTCGATGAAAATCGAACCGTTGGCACCGTGAAACAATAGTAGTAGGTAGTTTGTGAATTTCTGTCGTAGCTAAAATGAAAACCACATGAGGAGGAGGTTCTTCCAAGATTTTCAAAAATGCATTAAATGCTCCAGTGGAGAGCATGTGAACTTCATCTACGATATAGACCCTGTATTTTGATTTGGTTGGAGAAAAAACAACTTCTTCACGCATTGAACGTATATTTTCTACTCCATTATTGCTTGCAGCATCTATTTCCACTATATCGAGGATATTTTCCTGCTCGATACTCTTGCATATCTCACATTCTCCACAAGGATTTCCGTTCTGAGGATTTAGACAATTTATAGCTTTTGAAAGAATTTTCGCACATGAAGTTTTTCCTGTTCCTCGAGAACCTGTGAAAAGATATGCATGAGAAATTCTTCCGGATTTAACTTCGTTTTTCAAAGTTTCCGTAACGTGAGTTTGGCCTATTACATCATCGAAAGTTTTTGGACGCCATTTTCGGTACAATGCCTGATACAAATTTTTTACCTCGCTGCATAAATTTTGCTCAAACTTATAATTCAACATACAACCGAACGAACTAACTATATCGCACGGAACATATTGCTTAATGCTGCTCGGTTCCCCGCCTGACATGGTTCACAATCATCCGTCGCATAGCACCCGCTCGGCTGTATGCTGAATTACATACATCTCTTGATTATCAATTATAGTAGATTTACAATTAGTATACAACATCAATCAAAAAAAAACAATAATTAATTTTTTAAAAATTAAAAATACAGAATTGAGGTTTGATTTTGGAAATAACGTTTGCACATACTTCTGATTTGCATATAGGAGCTAAGTGTCGAGGAATTGGAGCAAAAGGAGAAATCAGAAAACATGAAATTCTTAATACGTTCCTTAACATTTTAAGAATGTGTACGGAAGAAAATGTTGATATATTATTTATAGCAGGAGATTTGTTTGATGATGTGGAAGCTGTTTCTGAGCAAGATATAAAAGCTTTGAAACAGGCCATTTCAGTGAGTAATTTTAAAGTAGTAATTTCTCCGGGTAATCATGATCCGTTTACTCCTGATTCACCATATTTTTCAACTTGGCCGGATAATGTATGGATATTTAAAAATGACAAATTGGAGTTTATTGAATTTTCTGATTTAAAACTGAGAGTTTGGGGACATGCTTTCAAGAGTGCCTATGAAAAGAAACATTTGTTATGCGGAATAAAAGTACCTAATGATGATTTTATGAACATAGGTGTTATGCACGGAAATTTATCAAATATTGATGAAAGTGTATATTGTCCTGTTTTGTTATCCGAAGTACAAAGGAGCGGTTTAAATTACCTTGCACTTGGACACATTCATAAGAGAAGCAAACTTAATTCTATTGGTAATACGTATTACTCATACTGTGGATGTCCTGAGGGGACCGGTTTTGACGAAACGGGAGAAAAAGGGTTCTACATAGGAAGAATGTCAAATAATTTTTTGAGATTGGAATTTAAACCTTGCTCAAAACGAAATTATGAAATTTTAAAAGTGGACGTTACGGACGCAGAGTCAGATTTTGAAATATATAATTTGATACTTGAAAAAATCAAAAAAAATTACAAAGAAAAATATATGAATAATATTTACAGAATAATTTTAATCGGTGAAATTTCCGAATATTATTTTATAAATACTTCAAAAATTGAAACATATTTAAGTGATTTTGTCTTTTTTGTATCTGTTTTAGATAATACGGAAACCAAGATTGATATTAAAAATTTAGAATTCAGAAATGATTTTAAAAGTATCTTTATAAAAAAAATGATGCTAAAAATCGATACTTCTGCAGATGATTCCGAAAGATACGTAAATAAAGAGGCTTTAAAAATTGGATTAAAAGCTTTTTCCGAGGAAGTGAAATACATTGATAATTAAAAAAATAGAAGTTGATGGTTTTGGTAAACTGGAAAATTTTCAGTTGAATTTAGACAGCGGTGTTCAAGTTATTTATGGACCTAATGAATTCGGAAAATCCACATTGATGGAATTTATAAAAAGAATGTTTTACAGTCGGTGCGGAGGGGAAAAATTTAGTTCAAAAGATCGAGAATTGAGAAAAAAGTATTTTCCGTGGTCAGGTAAGAAATTAGGTGGTGCGATTGAATTTTCTCATAACGGGGATTTGTATAGAGTTCAAAAAGAATTTGGATTGAAATCTTCGTCCGGAGATAAAGTTACGGTTCAAAATTTGTCAACAAAAGAATTTATAGAGCTTGGAAAGCGCTGTGAAGTGGGGGAACACTTTTTCGGAATAGATGTAAAAAGTTTTGAAAGAAGCAGTTATATAGCAAGCATTGGGCGTATTGATTTTTGTACTTCGAAAAACTCCAAAGACGGTATTGTGGAGAAAATTTTATCAAACCTTTCATCTGCAGGGGAGGAAGATATTTCTGAAAGAGTTGCTATAAAAAATATAGATGATGCAATAAAAAATTTGCAATTTGTTAGAGGTAACGGAGGAAAAATATTTGATACAAAATCTGAAATAAGTCAAATCGTTCAAAAAATTTTAAATTTGGAAGCTATGGAAAAAAGCAATTTTGAAATTGAAAAAGAATTTTCGGAAATACAAAAGCTCCTTAATGAAAAAAAATTTTTGAATTCCCAGCTTGAAAAATTCCGAAATTTGAAAAAAATTCAAATTGCAATTGAAATTAAAAATTTGATAACAGAAAAAAATAAAATAGAACAATTTTTTCCGATAGTAAAAAATAATGAAATAATTAAAAATCTCAACCGTGAAAAGGATGAGATGGAAAAGTTGCGATTAAAACTCGAAGAAATACAAAACATTACTGAGAGTTCAAACAATAATTATACGAATATATCCGATGAAGAAATAAAGATTTTAGAACATCTTATTGAAGAAAAAAACAGTATAGAACTTAAAATAAACTGTTTAAATAAGCTTTTAATAAATTCTGATTTTAGACAAAGTTTTAATAATTTTGAAAATTCTAAATTCAGTGAAGATTTGAATTATAGTAATGAAATAAACGATTTTATAAAAAAAAGAAAGATTTTATACGATGAGATAATTGAAATTGAAAAAAAAATAAGTAGTGAGCAAAAATTTTTATCGGATATCGAATATCATCTCAGCCTTAGTGAAAATAATTTTAGCACCTCAAATAGCAGAAAATTTACATATTTTATTAAAGTTTTAAATATTGTAGTGTTCATATGTTTTGCGATTTACGGAGCTGTTTGTAAATTCTTTTTGCCTTTGAAATTGTATTCTATACCGTTCATTTCTTTATTGATTTTTGAAACTTATCATAGTTTGAAAATAAGAAATAAAAAAAAGATGGTGGATTCTAAAAAAGAAGAACGTAATTTGTTGATTGATAAAATTCATGAACTTCAAAATAAAAAAATTCGTGATTTAGAGAAATTGGAGACTATAAATGTAGATATTAAAAGTATGATTCTTAATTATGAAAAAGTTCTTGATGAGAGAAACGGCGTTATAGATAGTGTGATTTCGGAAAAGAACTGTAATTCTGTCAGAGAATATTTCATTAATTATGAAAAATCAAAAACGAAAAAAGATATTTACGATTCCTATAAGAACGAACTTTTAGAACTGAATTGTAAAGAATTGAATTTTGTAAAAAAGATTTCTCAGTATACAAAAAATGTAAAATCCGTACAATCGGCGATAGAATTTTTAGACAATGCAGCAGCTTTGAATACAAGGATGCAGCTGCTCAATGAAAAGATAAAAATAAAAACAGAATATTTAGGATTAAATTTAAATGATTCCGAATCTTTAGATATTTTTATAAATGACTTAAAAGGAAATTGTATCGATATAAATTTAAATGAAGAAAAATTAAATTGTATAAAAAGAAGAATTGATGAGTTAACTTCATTGAATTTAGAAGAAAAGTGTGTTGAATTGCAGAAAAGGATAAAGATTCCATGTGAAAACAAGGAAGTTCTTCAAAAAGAATTGGATGATAAAAAAGTAAAATTAAAAAATATGGAATTATATTTAAAAAGTCTTAAAACAGCTAAGGCCGTTATTGAAGAGTCGGCAGAAGAACTAAGGAAAATTTTTAGTCCTGCACTTAATTCAAGGGTGTCTGAAATTTTTTCAAAATTAACAGAAGAAAAATATACCGGTGTCCACGTTACAAAAGAATATGATATATCGATAAATCATGGAATGCAAAGTCATTTAGCCGAAAATTTTAGCAGTGGAACCATAGATCAAGCTTATTTTTCTTTACGTATGGCTGTTTCTGAGATGATTTCCGGTAAAAACCATTTGCCGATAATTATCGACGATTCGTTCAGACAATACGACAGTAAAAGACTCGAAAAAGTGTTGGAATTTCTTTCAGAATATAAAAAAGGTTCTTCGCAGTCGATAATTTTTACGTGCCACGAAAGCGTAGCCAAAGCAGCAAAAATAAAAGGAGCCAACATAATAAAAATGTCGGCTAATTAATGATTTTTTCAAGATGAGAAAGTTTTACTTTATCTGCTTTTCCCGCTCCCAATAAACATGCATGGGAGTGTGGCAAAAGTATGATTTTTTTTGCATGATTTTTTGTTCTTATAAATCCTTCGGTTTTTCCGGAGAAATTATACAGTATAATTTTGTGAGGAGTAATTGCAGCGGTTTTACTTCCTCTGTGGGATATTCCTGAAAGAGTTTCAGATGTTTGTATTTTAAATATTTCTTCACCTGTTATCCCTATCATAACTATTTCATCATTACCTGATTCATTTATCGAAGAAGAAAAACAACAGCATATTCCCTCATTTTTATTAAAGTCGTAAAATTTTAAAATTTTATTTTCATATGAATAATTTGTTATATTTTTTGATTTTAGATTTATGAAAGACATGTATTTATCTCCGAGTGCAAGAATATTTTCTCCCGATAAATATTCAAGTCGTGTTACGGTGTTGTCTTTGAGATCGAATTGAAGTTTAGGTTCAGAGGAATTAAAATCCAATATATACAAACTCGAACTGATATTTCCGTTTTCTGCTGCTATACCGCAAACAGCAGCTTCGGTGCCGGCTGAATTTAAGGTAATATCGGATATGTAATTTTCAGAAAAGGAAAATGAATACTTTTCTTTACCCTTTTTATTGTAGATGCGAGTTTCGGCAAGATGGCTGGCAGATTGGTGAACGATGGCAAATGTACCACTATCTGAAACTGCACAGGCTATTATGTTTTTTTCACATTTTCCTGAATAAAGATTTTGAGAAAGACTTTCTATCCTAAAATTTTTACCTCCACGATCATAAATAATATTTCTTACATCTCCACTTTTTAGACATGGGTTGCTGAAATTGTGTTTTTCTTTTCTGACAACATTTCCAAAACAATTGATTATGTTCAAAGAATTATCACTTAACGCAATAATATTGTTGTTTGATATTTTAAAATTTTCTGCGGATATTTTTTCTCCTTCGATTTCGCATGGAAACCCTTCTCCAGAAGCTATTGTGGAATAAATTTTGTCTTTTAGCCATATTAGGGTATTTTCAGGATATAATTTTACTCTGTTTACCCATATTATTAAAAATAAAAAAACTAAAAACAACACCAAAATGATATTTTTTATATCGTTGAAAGTTTTTTTACTGAATTCACTACGGTTTATAAAATTTCGTATTTTGGATAAGGGTAAATTTATTTTGTGTGAATATTTTTTTATTCTATTTCTGTTCATTTTATTTGATTCCATTTTTATAAAAATTTACTTTGTAAATTTCTTCTCCTTTTTATTAATCATAAAAAACTTGATTGAGATAAAGACCTTCGGCGGGAGCGGTAGGACCAGCGTTTTTTCTGTTTTTTGATTCTATTATTGCGGAAATATCTTTGGGATTTATTTTATTTTGAGCAACCCTTAGAAGTGTTCCTGACATTATTCGAACCATATTATAGAGAAATCCATCTGCTTTTACTTTAAACTCAACCATATCACCGTTTCTGTAGACATTGAAACTTTTTATATTTCTAATCATATTTTTAGTTTCACGTTTGTCAAGTGTAGCAAAGGAAGTAAAGTCGTGTGGACCTATGAACATTTGAGCTGCTGAATTTAAATAATTTTCGTCCAATGGATACCAGTAGTGGAATGCACGGTTGTTAAGGAATGGATTTCTTATTTTATTGTTCCATATTTTGTATATGTATTCTTTGCCTTTACAAGAGTATCTTGCGTGAAAATCCATAGGTACTTCATAAGCGTTTGTTACGGCGATGTCTTTAGGTAAAAATCTATTTAAAGCATAAACTAAATTTTCACATTTTATTTTGGAGCAAGTTTTAAAACTCACTGCATACATATTTGCATGTACTCCCGTGTCAGTTCTGCTGCATCCTTTTATGTCAACTTTTTCTTTTACTGTTTTTTCAAGAGAATTTTGAAAAACTTCTTGTACTGTCAATGCATTTTTTTGAACTTGCCAACCGTGATATCCGCTGCCGTCATAAGATAGAATAACGACTATATTTCTTGTTTTTAAAATATTTTTATTTTGTTGCATATGATTACTCCGATAAAAATTATTAAAAGTATGATTGATGCTATAATATCACATTGACTGAATTTCATATGTTTAAAAGAAGTCCTCTTTTGTAATGGATCATAACACCTTGATTCCATAGCTAAAGCAATATTGGCAGCTCTTCGAAATGAAAAAACAAATAGGGGAATGAGTACATTGGAAAAAGCTTTGATTTTTTTAATTATATTTTTACTTCCAAAATTGGCTCCCCTTACTTTTTGAGCATTTATTATTTTACCGGTTTCTTCAAAAAGTACAGGAATAAATCTTAAGGAAAGCGTTATAGTCATCGCAATTTCTTGAGTGTTTACCCCAATGTATTGAAGAGGGGAAAGGAGACTTTCAAATGCAGAAGATATTTCTTGAGGTGAAGTGGTAAACATTATCACAGAGCTTATCAAGACAAGCACAAGCAATCTGAAAAATACAAGTATGCTGTTTTTTATTCCTGAAATGGGAATTGAAATTTTTCCTAATCCAACCCAATTTGTTTCCGTTTCGAAAAAAAGATTAACAAGTGCCGTTACAAGAGAAATTATTATAACGGATTTGAAACTTTTTATATATTTTATTATAGGTACGCAGGAAAATATTGCCATGATTATTACGAAAGCAGCTATTAAAATCAAAGAGAATATGTTGTTTGATGAAAATGCGAGTGCGAAAAACAGTGCAGACGATATTATTTTTAACCGTGAATCCAATTTATGTACAACAGAGTTTCCGGGAAAATATTTGCAAAATGCAAAAGTATTCATAAAATTTAAGCACCTCTGTTGTTTAGAATTTTGAGAATTTCTTTTTCTGCTTCATCTGTAAGTAAGATATCGGTATTCACAGGATATTTTTCGTTTATGTACCTCATAATTTGAGTTATTTGAGGAATGTCAAGGTCAAGATTTTTTAATTTTTCGTATTCTTTAAATACATTTCTTGGAGAATCAAATATTACTTGACTTCCTCGGTCAAGAACTAAAACTTTGTCGCAAAGTTTGGCAGTTTCCTCCATGCTGTGCGAAATCAATATGAGAATATTTTTTTCTTTTTTGTGATATTCGATTATTGAATTAAGGAGTCGCATTTTACTTTCATAGTCAAGACCGGCAGTTGGTTCGTCAAGTATTAAAACTTTAGGTTTTAAAGCTATGACTCCGGCAATTGCACATTTTCTTTTTTCGCCTCCCGAAAGATACATTGGCGAACGATGGAGAAGAGATTCGGAAAGATTTGTAAATTTTATTGCTTCATAAACAATATTTTTAATTTCTGATTCACATATTCCCTTGTTTCGTGGTCCGAAAGCTATATCATCATAAACTGTTTTTCCAAAAAGTTGATTTTCAGGATACTGTAACGCCATGGTAACTTTAAAGTATATATCTGTTGTATCCTTTAAGTTTTTACCAATTTCCTTTCCGTCTAAAAAAATATTTCCTTCGTTTGGCGTAAGAAGTCCGCAGAGTAGCTGTGCCAATGTAGATTTTCCTGAACCAGTTTTTCCTATGATTCCCATAATTTGAGAGTCTGCTAAAGCAAAGTTTACATTCTTAACTGCACTTACAGGATTTTGAGTTTTAGTACTGTAAGTGTAGTACAAATTTTTTACCTCTATCATAAGATATTCTCCCGTAATTTAATGATTTCATTTGCACACTCTTTACTTTCGAAAGCCTTTAAATTCACTTCATATCCATGACACTTCAAATAGTATAAAATTTCTGTAGATTCCGGTATCTGATGTCTGTGATTTTTTATAAATTGCATGTCCGAAAAAATATCTTTTGGATTTCCTTGGTTTTTTATATTACCTTTGTCCATAAAAATAACACGTTCGGACTCCAGAGCTTCAGAAACACTGTGTGTTACAAGAAGTATGGTGACACCTTGTATATGTAAATTTTTTATTATTTTCATAATTGTTTTTCGTCCGCCGGGTTCCAACATGGATGTTGGTTCGTCTAAAACAATCACCTCAGGGTTCATTGCCAATACTGAGGCTATTGCCAATCTTTGTTTTTGTCCACCGGATAAAGAGTGAGTCGGAATTTTTTGCATAAATTCAAGTCCGACGCAAGATAGTACATTTTCTATAATGGAATTCATTTTAAAGGATGGAACACACAAATTCTCAAGCCCGAATGCAATTTCTTCTTCTACGGTTGAAGTTATGGTTTGAAATTCAGGATTTTGAAATATTATTCCTACTTTTTTCTTTATTTCAAAGTAATTTTTTTCATCTTTTGTATTTAGCCCGTCAACAAAAACATCTCCAGAAGTGGGAGTTAGTAAACCGTTGCAATGCTTTGAAAGAGTAGATTTTCCGCATCCGTTTGGTCCCATAATTGAAACGAATTCTCCACGTCGAATTTCAAAATTTATATTTTCAAAAGCGGATTTTTTTAGATCATCCCAATAGCTTTCATATTCATACGAAGCATTTTTGAATTCAATTATATTACTTATACCAAGTTCACCTTTCTAAAAAGATTTTTTACTCCAAATAGCTGTAGCACCTGCAGGAAGTACGAGGTTTGAGGATGAAACAGGAAGTCCAATTTCATCACAAAATACAAATCCTCCACGTTTTTCTTTTATTACCTTTGACAACATGTATCCCATTACTGAGGCACAAAGACCTGTGGAATAAGAATTTATTACAAAGAATTCAGCGTTATCGGACAATAACGATTCGCATAATTTAACAAAATCAAACAAATTATCTTCTATTTTCCATATTTCCCCTTTGGGACCTCTTCCATAAGACGGTGGATCCATTATAATTCCTTCATATTTTTTGCCACGTTTTATTTCTCGTAGAACAAATTTTTCGCAATCATCTACTATCCATCTTATAGGCTTATTTTCCAGATTTGAAATTTTAGCGTTTTCTCGAGCCCAAGAAACCACTCCTTTTGAAGCGTCCACATGGCATACGTTGGCTCCTGCTTGAGCGCACGCAAGAGTTGCTCCTCCGGTATATGCAAAAAGATTTAAAACATTAGTGGAATTTTTTGAATTTGAAATTATTTTCTTAAACAATTCCCAATTAACTGCTTGTTCAGGGAATACTCCGGTATGCTTGAAATTCATCATTTTTATTCCAAATTTTAAACTTTCGTAGGATATTTTCCATGAATCTTTTATATTTTTATTTTTTATTTCCCAGCGACCCCCGCCGGTATTTGAACGGTGATAAATGGCATCCGGACAAGTCCATCTTTCGTCGATTTTTGGAGTGTTCCAAATAATTTGTGGGTCAGGTCTTATTAAGATTATTTTTCCCCAACGTTCCAGTCTTTCTCCAGCGGAGCAGTCTATCAGTTCATAGTCATGCCAGTTAGAAGTATATCTCATTGTTTTAACGGACTTTATGTACAGTCCGACCTTTCTCTAATTTAAATTTTCTTTTATTATTTCTACCGTGTTTTTAATAATTTCATCAATTTTATCAAAGTTTTCATGTTCAACCATTATTCTTATCTTAGGCTCTGTTCCGGACTCACGAACTACTATTCTTCCGAATTCACCGAGTTCTTTTTTTAAAGAATCAAGATATTTTTTAATACTTTCTTGCTTGTAAAGAACACCTTTTTGGTGTGGCATAATATTGATTGTTGCAGATTTTTGAGGGTATTTTTTCACAAACTCATTTAATACTGAGGCTTTTTTATTCAATTTTGAAAGTATGTTCAAAATTTGTACCGCAGTTAATTGGCCATCTCCGGTTGTAGAATAGTCAAGAAAAATAACATGTCCTGACTGTTCGCCTCCGATGTTATGTTCGTCGTTTTGCATTCTTTCCAATACATATCTGTCACCGACTTTAGTTTCGGAAAAATTTATGCTATTTTTTTCACAGAACTTTTTAAGCCCCAAATTAGACATTATAGTTCCAACTAAAGTGTTGTTTTTAAGAACGCCTTCTTTCTTCATGTTTAGAGCACAAACAGCTAAAATTGCATCTCCGTCCATTATATTTCCTTTTTCGTCTACACATAAGCATCGGTCAGCATCCCCGTCAAAAGCTATACCCAAATCACAGTTGTTTTCTATAACATACTTTGACAAACTTTTGAGATATGTGGAACCGCAATTTTCATTTATGTTTATTCCGTTAGGTTTTGAAAAAAGTATATCTGCACGTACGCCTAATTTTTCAAATAAATCTTTTGCTGTCACTGAGGAGGAACCGTTTGCACAGTCCACGGCAATTTTCAAATCCTTGTTTACAAATTTTGAAGTACTTATAAGATAATCAATGTAATCTTTGACGGCTGTATCACAGTGCGTAATTTTTCCCACACGTTCTCCGATTGGTAAATCAACTTCACACTCGTTTGATCTATCTAATATTATTTTTTCGATTTTTTCCTGAATGTTATCTGGAAGTTTAAAGCCATTTTTGTCAAATAGTTTTATTCCGTTAAACTCAAAAGAATTGTGAGAAGCCGAAATCATAACGCCTGCATCAGCTTTGTATTTTTTTACGAGATATGCAACTGCGGGAGTAGGAACAACACCCAAAGATACTCCTTCTGCTCCTACAGAACAAATTCCTGCCAAAAGAGCTGCTTCGAGCATATCAGAAGATATACGAGTATCTTTTCCAATAATTATTTTAGGTTTGCAACTGCATTCGGATGTCAATACTTTTGCTGCTGCTTTTCCTATTTTTAATGCGGTTTCGCAGGTAAGCTCTTTGTTTGCTATACCTCGTACTCCGTCCGTTCCAAAAAAATTTCCCATATCTATTTCCTCCGGTAAGTAATTTTAAAATGTGCACTGTTCATTTTGTAAATTTGGATTTTTGTAACCCATGTGCAAATATGCCGCAGGTGTTACGCATCTTCCTCTCGGAGTGCGACTGAGAAAGCCTATTTGCATTAAAAACGGTTCATATACATCTTCTATTGTTATAGCTTCTTCTCCGATTGCTGCAGCTAAAGTTTCAAGTCCGACAGGACCTCCGTTGTAAAATGTTATCATTGATTCAAGAAGTCGCCTGTCGTTAGCGTCTAACCCGAGTTCGTCTATCTCGAGTTTATCGAGTGCTTCTTTTGCTACGGTATACGTTATTTTTCCACCGTTCATAACTTGTGCAAAATCTCGGACTCTTTTTAAAAGTCTATTTGCGATTCTCGGTGTTCCTCTTGAACGTGATGCAATTTCCAAGGCACCTTCATCATCTGTTTCTATTTTTAAAATTGATGCACTTCTTTTTACTATTTTTGATAATTCTTCGGGAGTATACATTTCTAATCTTAGTACAACACCGAATCTGTCACGAAGTGGGGCGGTAAGTTGTCCTGCACGTGTTGTTGCACCGATAAGAGTGAACTTTGGAAGCGGAAGATGATAAGATGTTGCCATTTGACCTTTTCCCGTTACTATGTCTATCGCAAAATCCTCCATTGCAGGGTAAAGTATTTCTTCCACACTTCTTGATAAGCGATGTATTTCATCGATGAACAGTACATCTCCTTCGGAAAGATTAGTAAGCAAAGCGGCCAAATCTCCGGGTTTTTCGATAGCGGGTCCCGATGTAATCCTTATGTTAACTCCTAATTCTTTTGCTATTATCATCGAAAGAGTTGTTTTTCCTAATCCCGGTGGTCCGTATAAAAGTACGTGATCAAGAGGTTCTTTTCGAATTTTTGAGGCTTCGATAAATACTTTTAAGTTTTCTTTTACTTTTTTTTGTCCGATATATTCTGTTAGATTTTGTGGTCGCAAAGGATTTTCCGATTCGGAATCTTCTGTTAATTCCGTTGCGTCCAAAAGTCGCTCTTCCTGATTATAATCCATCGTCATACTCCTTTAGCCATGGCTTTTAATGTTTTTGAAATTAAATTTTCAATCGATAATGTGCTATCCATCTTCGAAATAATAGGCATTACCTCATCAGAAGAATATCCGAGAGACATTAATGCTTTAACTGCTTCCGAAATATTGTGCGAAGAAACAGGGGAGTAAAATTCACATTTTTTACCGTCGGATACTATTTCTTTCGAAAGTTTATCTTTTAATTCAAGAACTATTCGTTGAGCGGTTTTTGCTCCGATTCCTGAAGCTTGTGTAAGACTTTTACTGTCTCCTGAAGACACAATTAGAGCTATTTTTTCAGGAGAAAACCTTGATAAAACGGACAATGCTGCTTTAGGACCTACACCTGAAACCGAAGTTAAGAATTTAAAACACTCTAACTCATTTTGTGATGAAAATCCAAATAAATCTATTGCATCTTGCCTCACGTTCATATAAGTGTAAACGGTTATTTCTTTTCCGATATTATTATGAACTTCTCCTTGAGTATATGCCGACGTAAAACATTTATATCCCACGCCTGAACACTGTATTACTATAAAATTGCTTTCTGTAAGAGTCAGTATTCCTTTAAGACTGTAAATCATCAACTTTTCTCCTTTAAAACTTTTAAGCTCTTATACATCTGCGATTTATGTATTGATATCCAAGTGAATTTGCATGACAAATTGCAATTGCCAATGCATCTGCGGTGTCGTCAGGTTTGGGAATTTCTTTTAAATTTAGTAATCTCTGAGTCATCATCATAACTTGATTTTTTTGAGCTTTTCCATATCCGGTTACGGCAGTTTTTACTTGCAGAGGAGTGTATTCAAATATAGGAACGTTACTTTGTTTAAGTGCAAGAAGCGTTACGCCTCTTGCCTGAGCTACGTCAATTGCTGTTTTATGGTTATTTTGAAAATAAAGTTTCTCTATGGAACTTACGTCAGGTTTATATATTTTCGTTATTTCCGATATTTTGTTGTATATTATTTCGATTCTGTCAAAAAAACTATCCTTAGAGCTTGTTAGTATTGCTCCATATCCGAGGGGGATATATTTTCCACATTTAAATTCTATTGCTCCATATCCGATTATTGCATATCCAGGGTCTATACCTAATATTACCACGTGTTTCACCTCTAACCCATAAATTATATCACGTATACCTTAATAAATAAATATTTATCGTATAGAGATGTGAAATAAAGTTTAAATTAAGGTAATTTTTAAAAAATATTGCAAGCATATACTTTTTAATAAAACTATTGTTAGGTTGAAATAAATTTTAAAAATAAGTATAATATTTATAAAAAATAAGTTATTGACTTTTTATTTTATATTTAATATACTTTTTGTAAATGTAATAATGTATCATTAGCATCTTGTAAATGTTTCTCTATTTAATGATTTTTATATTAAAATATCTTGACTGTTTGGGAGAGTGAAAATTATGAATTTTAATCTGAATAAAGTAATTGAAGAAATAGCGAATAATAATGAGTTGTCTGAGGAATTTAGTAAACTTAATGAAATGGATGAAATATACGATTATTGCAAAAGTATGGGTGTAGAATGTGATGAAAGAGAGTTTGATAAGGAAATTTCAGGGTATATATATGCTCTGGATGATGATTATAATATGGTAGCGGGTGGCATTAAACATGAAAATGAATCGTATTTAAAGAATCAGTTTGATAATTTAAATGTAAAAATTTTGAATTTGGATTATAGTTCTAATTTAGCACCGAATAGTAATAAATGGGAAAAAACTCAAAATACATTTTCAAATTTTAATGAAACATTTGATAAAAAAGTGACTTTAGGAAGTGCAGTATTGGATGGAGGTATGGCTTTTTTAAAAAAAAATTATAAATAATTTTATAAATTACTCTTGAAATCATTCTAAAGTGTGATATAATTACCCACTGTGTAGATAATTAATCCGGGTGTGGCGCAGTTTGGTAGCGCGCTTGAATGGGGTTCAAGAGGCCGCAGGTTCGATTCCTGTCACTCGGACCAGGTGAAATTCGCATAGATACTGAGGTTTAGAGGTGTCTGTGTGATTTTTATTTTTGCCTTTCTTTGCATCGTCTATAGAGATGAAAATGGTGCATTTATTGCATATGTATAAAAAAGATATGTAGTGTACAGTTTTGCTAATTAAAACAAGTTTTTTGTGTTTAAAAAATCACATAGTGAAAGTGAGATTTTAAGAGGAAACAATTTATCCACTTATTCACTTTCAATATAAGAAATTCAAACAGATAATTTTGCGTAATATAAAAATCAACCAAGAGTTGCATGAGTCATAATTTTTACAGCACAATTTCTTTCTTCCGTAAACCAAAGTATGAAAGGCATATACTATTTTTCACGTTTAGTTTGTTCACAGAGAATACAGTTCAGGTTTATCTAATTATCATGCTATAAAAAATTTGTATACCTACGTGATTATGATCAAAATTGATTCTGTTTAAAATTCGTTTTTGTCGAAATTGTAACCAACTGTTTAGTTCTACACAATATTTATACTTTTTTAATGTAGTTTCTTCAAAACTGCATTGATCCTTATAATATTTCTCCATTAACTGGCTGTAATTTCTAAGAATCGGAAACTAACGAGTAGCAAAAATTGATGTTATGGTTAAATAAATTGTGGGCATTGCAATTGGTAGAGATTTAAATAAATTTTTCGTAGCAAGCAGTGGGAGTAATTTTATTTTATGTGGTTATCGTAAATTAAAATAATCAACAATAAACAAATCACCGGGTAAAACCCAGTGATAGAACTTATAAATTAATAACTTTTATCTGCGGTTATAGTATTATTGTCTGCGAATTTATCCATGTTTATTTCTTCAGCTGCTTTCATTAAAGTCTCTCTATATATTCCATATTCCGCCCAGATTGGGAATTTTTTAATAAGACTTTCACCTGCTTTGTTTACTTCCTTGGTTGATTTTTCAAGTTCTTCGCGAAGTTTTGATTTGTCTGTTTCCTTTAAATTTTTATTGCTCAACATGCTTTTAATTTCTTTATATAAATTAAATGATTCATTAAATTGATCAATCAGACGATACATTTTCTTTACTTCATCAAAAGGGGGGATTTCTGCAGATTCCGGATTAGCCAATACCTTTCTTGAATCACTAAGCATTTTCTTGTACCTTGAATTTAATTCATTTTTAAAACTAAATGTTTTTGCATTTTGCATAATAACATCTCCTTAATGTATATTTTTCAATATACATTATACATATTAAATAAAATATGTCAACTACGAATATAATTTATTAAGGGGATTGTCATTTATTGCATCTTTTACCTGATTATTTGATATGTGAGTATAAATTTCCGTAGTGCCCAAGTTTTCATGACCTAAAATTTCTTTTAGTATTCTTATGTCAACATTTCCATACTGATACATTAACGTGGCTGCAGTATGTCTAAGTTTGTGTACTGAAAATCCGGCATTGCTAAGCCCGGCTACCTTTAAATATTTTTCAACTAAGGCTTGAACTGTTTTTACACTTATTCTGTTGTGTTGTCTGCTTATAAAAAGCGCATTTGAATCTTTTATTTTATCATTAGGTCGATGTTTTTTATAATCTTCGATTGCGTTAATACATGCATCATTTAAGTAAACTATTCTTTCTTTGTTACCTTTTCCCAGTATTTTTAAAGTTTTATCAGATTTGATATCATTTAAATTAATTCCTACAAGTTCGGATAGTCGAATTCCGCAGTTTAAAAAAAGAGTAATGATGCAATAGTCTCTTTCTTTATAGGTTCCGGAATAATTTATTACCGCATTAAGTAAACTTTTGCTTTGTTCTAAACTTAAAAATTTAGGTAAACTTTTGCCTATTTTTGGAGTTTCCAATTCTTTGGTGGGATTTTCTTTAAGTTCACCGGTTTTATTTGTGAGGTATTTAAAGAACATTCTTAGGCTTGACGCCTTACGTAAACGTGCTGCAGCGTGATTTTTTCTTTCGGTAGATAAATAGTGCATATATTCAAATATATCGATCAGAGTTATTGTTTTTATGAAATCAATATTTATGTCATCTATTTCTATTTTTTCAAATTCTGAATCTGCAGGTATTGTGCCTTTTTTTAATTTCATATATCTAAAAAAAGTTCTTAAATCCAAAAAATATTCTTCTACGGTTTTTAAAGATTTTCCTTTTACGGTTTGAAGATATCCTAAAAATTTTCTAATAGCCAGTGGAGAATTGTCAAAAAAATTCTTATTCATTTTTTCTTCCTATAAAACTAAAGATACCCAAAGGATCAACCATTGAATATCTTGATATTAATATATATGGAGCTGATAACCGGACTTGAACCGGTGACCTCTTCCTTACCAAGGAAGTGCTCTACCTGCTGAGCTATATCAGCGTACACACTCTTGTGTAATAAACCATTATTGAATCAAAATCAATAAAATTTTTTGTGTTTTAAACTTTATGTGTTAAATCATAAAAGTAAGGTCAACTACTGATCCAAACTACATAATACCTCAAACACATATGAAATAACAAAAAAACTTAAACATGAACTTATATAGTGTTGCAAATAATAAAGAAATACAACAAATTCCTGCTTACTACATAAAATAGAGGTAATATTTATGTTACAAACTTTGCACAAACTCACTGTTGGCAGGGGTAGAAGGACTCGAACCCTCGGCACGCGGTTTTGGAGACCGCTGCTCTACCAACTGAGCTATACCCCTATACTATCCAAACTCGGAACTTTAATAATTATAATATTATTTTTTCTTAAAGTCAATAAAAAAGTAAAAATATCCTTCCGTAGTAAAAAAGAAGAATATTTTTACAAAAAATTAGTCTATATGTTTAAATTCCGATACCAGTCTCACAATATCATCCACAGTGGATACAGAATTGAGAATATCGTCATCTGAATCAATTTCGATATCAAATTCTTCTTCTATTGAAGATATCAAATCCATAAGGTCTAAAGAATCAGCTTCTAAGTCTTCATATAAATTTGTTTCAGGAGTAATTTGTGATTCGTCAACGTCAAATTGTTCGCACAAAATTTCTTTTAATTTTTCTAAAACCATACTTGCAAATACCTCGCTAATTGAAAAATTTTTTTAGTAAGATCCATAGGATAGATTATTCTACAATCTAAAATGATATGTGTTAGAGAAATAAATGTCAATAGGGGGTTACTAAATTGTGAGTACAGTTTAGATATAAAATTTTATTATTTTTATTTAATCTGCAGGATAAGTAACTAAAGAAATTTTTACATTGTTAGGGGAAAGAAAGTTTGAATCACTGAATTCTTGTATATTTTGAATTTTATGATTATTTATTTTCCATTTTATGGCTCTTGCAGCTGTATGTGAGTCATTTCTCCGAAAAGTTCCGCTTAAACCCTCAAGGATTGTTTTACCTCCAGTAAAGAATATTGGAGTTTCATTATTTTCATTGAGTACAAAAAATTCAATAAAAGAGGATTGTATATTTGGAATTTCAACATAAGCAGAATAATTTAAAGAAATTTCCGAATTACTACATACCTTAATTTCAAATATTCCCCAAGTTTCATCATCGGATTCCTCACAAACAGTGTCTTCAAGATTTAAAATGCAAAATTCATCGTGATTAATATTGGCGTTTAAACGTATTTGACTGGCTGTGTCAAATCCCGGAAATCGACTTATATGTTCCGAAATATTAAAGCTTAGTACTGAGATTGAGATCAATATCAATAAAATAAATAATCCTGTTATGAATAAATACTTTTTTAGTGCGTGCCTATTATTTTTCATTTACTATAAGGTTATCAGTAAGATTATCCACAGTGCAGCGACTGCTGATATAAAAATTATGCCGAATATGCTTTTGAAAAATAAAAATATTTCACCCATAACAGGAATCTTAAATTGATAAATGCCTAAAATTTCGGAATTTTCAACAAGCTTGGCATCTACGATGCAACTGTTATCTGCTTTTGTACGATACTTTGTAATATCTGATTCATCTGTAATAATATCTATTATTCTGTGAGTAATTATAAAGTTGTTCCATTTAAACGAGATTATTTGACCGTTTTTTTCTTTTGAGTTATCAGATTTTTTAATTACAATCAAATCTCCAGGATTTATTTCAGGGCTCATACAATCGGATTTTATTATTAATGGAGAATAATTAAATAAACTGGGAATGTCAGTGGGTGTTGTTAAGCTTTTAACCATTAAAACTGATGTAATAATAACTATTGGAAGTAGAATTAAGCACACTAAAATTAATAAAATATTCATTATTTTATATTTTAAATTTGAGGGCTTATTGAAAAATTGTTTTTTATTTTTATATGTTTGCATAAAACGCCTCCTTTGTATTATGACACTATTATTTACGTTTTTTAAGAATAAATTTTGAAAATAATAGCCAATAAATATTAAAGAAGGCGTGTAAAAAGATTATATATTTCGATTGTGATATTGAAATTTATTATATTTTTGGATGTCTAAATTAAAATAATTCAATAAAAGTTATAGAAATATGTTTTATGTTTAGATAATAAGGCTGATAATGCCAGATATATAGATATAAAAATTACCATTCTCATATTGCCATATAAGACATCAAAAATACAAAAACCCTCGAATACAATTTCTTGGTATTAGGGACGTTTTAATAATTATTCCCACTCAATAGTTGCGGGAGGTTTTGAAGTAATATCATAAACTATCCTGTTTATTCCTGAGACTTTATTAACCACTTCTGTGGAAATTTTTTCCAATAGTTCATAGGGAAGTGCTGAAAATTTTGCAGTCATAAAATCTGAAGTATTTACAGCTCTTAGAGCAAGAGTATATTCGTAACTTCTTCCGTCTCCCATTACACCTACGCTTTTGGTGTTAGTTAGAACGGCAAAATATTGATTTGGCATAGATTCAAGGTTGTAGGATTCAATTTCTTTTCTCATTATTGCATCTGCATTTTTCAATATATCAAGTTTTTGGTACGTCACTTCACCGATTATTCTAATAGCGAGTCCCGGGCCGGGGAAAGGCTGTCTGTTTACGAGTTCCTGTGGAATACCAAGTTCACGCCCAACTTTTCTTACTTCGTCTTTAAAAAGGTCTCTGAGGGGCTCAATTATTCCTGAAAAACTTATGTTAGTGGGAAGGCCGCCTACGTTGTGGTGACTTTTTATTACTTCGGCATTTTCGGTTCCACTTTCAATCACGTCGGGATATATTGTTCCTTGACATAAAAAATCTGTATATCCGAGTTTTATTGCTTCCTCTTCAAAAACTCTTATAAATTCTTCACCAATCAGTTTTCTTTTTGATTCGGGGTCGGAAATACCTTTTAATTTTTTAAGAAATCTTTCTTGTGCGTTTACTCTTATGAGATTCATATTAAACTTGTCTTTAAAAGTTTTTTCTACTTCATCGCCTTCATTTTTTCTTAAAAATCCGTGATCTACGAATATGCAGGTAAGTTGGTTTCCTATGGCTTTGTGTAATAATGTAGCGGCAACAGAGGAATCTACTCCTCCGGAAAGTGCACAAATGGCTTTTTTATTTCCTATTTTTTGTTTTAATTGTTTTATTTTTTCTTCTATAAAAGATTCCATTTTCCAACTGCCACTGCACTTGCATATTTTATAAAGGAAAGTTTTTAATAAAATATTTCCTTCTGCCGTGTGATTTACTTCGGGATGAAATTGAACACCGAATAATTTTTTCTCTTCGTTTTCCATGCAAGCAATGGGACAGTCGTGACTGTCAGCTGTTATCGAAAATCCTTCAGGTGCTTCGGCGATATAATCAGAATGACTCATCCAACAAATTGTTTGTGATGAAATATTTTTGGTTAATGAAGATTTTCTTCCAAAATTTACTGTGGTATTACCATATTCACTCGTCAAAGTTTTGCAAACTTGACCGCCCATGGTATATGCCATAAGCTGAGCGCCGTAACAAATTCCGAGTACAGGAATTCCAAGATTGAAAATTTCTGAATTACATCTCGGAGCATTTTCGAGATAAACGCTGCTCGGACCGCCTGAAAGTATAATACCGTTGTAATTCGAGGTTTTAACTTCTTCAGGATTTATTTTGAAATTCTTTACTTCGCAAAATACGTTGAGTTCACGTACCCTACGAGCGATAAGTTGGCTATATTGACCACCGAAATCCAATATTAATATTTTTTCTTTAGACAGATTTATTTTAAACACATCCTTAAAATAATTTGTTTTGCAAATTACGTTTTCCTTATAGAATTCAACTACAAAGAAAACGCAAATTAAAGGGTTATTCTACAGTCACTGATTTTGCCAAATTACGTGGTTTATCTATATCGCAGCCTCTTAACTTGGCTATGTGATATGAAAGTAACTGTAAAGGAACCACGGTGAGGGAGGGGGCAGTTATTTCACAAGAGTTGGGTACATAAAGAACGTCATCTGAAATTTGCGAAATTTTTTCAGCATTGTTTTCACTTGTAACAGATAAAATTTTTGCACCTCTTGATTTTACTTCTCTTATATTGCTTACAGTTTTGTCAAAAAGTTTATCTTGAGTTGCCAAGGCAATTACCAAAGTGTCATCGTCAATTAAAGAAATAGTTCCGTGCTTTAGTTCTCCGGCCGCATAAGCTTCGGAGTGAATGTACGAGATTTCTTTTAACTTTAAAGAGCCTTCCATACAAACCGCATAATCGAGATTTCTACCTATAAAGAACACTTTTTCGGTATTGTAATATTTTTTTGCTATATTTTCAATTTTATTTTGTGACTTTAAAACGGATGAAATTTGAGAAGGTAATTTTTCAATATTTTTCAAAATATGTTGATATAAATTCTCAGAAATTTTATTTGATTTTTTAGCCATATAAAGAGCTACAAGATAAAGCAAAGAAAGTTGAGTGCTGTAAGCTTTAGTGGTTGCTACTGCAATTTCGGGGCCTGCCCACGTGTAAAGTACATCGTCAGATTCGTTAGCTATAGAGCTTCCTACGACATTGACTATTGAAAGAACTCTTGAACCTCTTGATTTTGCTTCACGGAGTGCTGCCAATGTGTCTGCAGTTTCACCCGATTGGCTTATTACTATTGTTAAAGTGTTTTCATTTACAATGGGGGAGCGGTATCTGAATTCAGATGCAACATCAACTTCAACCGGTTTTTTCAAAAGATTTTCAATAAAATATTTAGCTACGCATCCGACATGATATGCTGAACCACATGCTACGATTGAAATTTTATTTAAGCCATTCAAATATTCTTCTGAAAACTCTACATCGTCCAAATGAATTTCCGAATCCTTAATTCTCGGAGATATTGTCGCTTTTATTACTTCCGGTTGTTCCATGATTTCTTTCATCATAAAATGTTCGTAATTATTTTTTTCTGCTGCGGTTACGTTCCAATTTATTAGAGTAATTTCTTTTTCAACAGGATTTCCGTTAAAATCAAAAAGTTCAAAATTATCAGCTTTGATTACTGCAATTTGTTTTTCTTTTAATCTGCATATATTTTTCGTTTTTGATAAAACAGCAGGAATATCAGAAGCTATGTAATTCTCTCCGTTTCCGGCGCCTACTATAAGAGGACTGTCTTTTTTTGCTGCAAACAAAGTATCAGGATAATCGGAGCAAATAATTCCAAGAGAAAAAGAACCTTCAATTGTATTTACTAATTTTTTTATGGCTTCAAACATGTCGCCCTTGTAAAAATAATCTAAAAGTTGAACTGCAACTTCAGTATCAGTATCAGATATAAATTCATTAAATCCTTCACTTATGAGCTTTTTTTTGAGTTCCATATAATTTTCTATTATACCGTTATGAATAAGAGCAATTTTGCCCGAAGAACTCATATGTGGATGAGCATTAATGTCCGAAGGATTGCCGTGAGTTGCCCAACGGGTGTGACCTATACCTAAATGAGAGGAAATTTTAGGTTCACTTGCAAGTAAATCTTCCAAAATTTTAAGCCTTCCTTGTTTTTTTGCAAGTTTAATTTTTTTATCTGTGTAGACAGCTATTCCCGAAGAATCATAACCACGATATTCAAGCTTTTCGAGTCCCTGGAGCAAAAATGGAATCGCTTCATTTCTGCCTACATATCCGACTATTCCGCACATAACAAACACTCCTTAGAAAAATTATCTGTAAATTATATTATCTCTTGATGGGCCGTTAGAAACTATATTTATGGGTACTCCTATATATTTTTCTGCAAACTCGATATATTTTTTGCATTCTTCCGGTAAATCTTCATAATTTTTAATTTTTGAAATATCGCATTTCCATCCGGGAAGTGTGGTATAAACCGGTTTTGCATCTTTCAACTTGTAAGGAGCGGGGAAGTCTTGAGTGATTTTACCGTCTATTTCATATGCCGTGCAAACTTTTATCTCATCTAAATATCCCAAGGCATCTAAAACGGTAAAAGCTATGCTTGTAGCACCTTGAACTCTGCACCCGTAACGTGAAGCGACCAAATCCAGCCATCCCATTCTTCTGGGTCTGCCGGTAGTTGCGCCGTATTCTCCGCAATCTCCGCCTCTGCGTCTGAGTTCTTCGGCTTCTTCACCGAAAATTTCGCTTACGAATTCTCCTGCTCCCACAGCACTGGAATATGCTTTTACAACAGTTATTATTTCCTTAATTTCATAAGGAGGTACTCCTGCTCCAACACAACCATATCCTGCAATTGTGTTGGAAGATGTTACCATTGGGTATATTCCGAAATCAGCGTCTTTCAGGGCTCCGAGTTGTCCTTCGAGGAGTATGTTTTTTCCACTTTTAACTGCATCATACATAAATTTAGATGTATCGGTCACAAAAGGTGCTAAAACTTCTTTGTAGTACATTAGTTTTTCAAAAATATCATCAACATTTAATTCAGGTTTGTGGTAAAGATGTTTTAAAATTACATTTTTTATGGATAAAGCATTTTCTACACGTTCTCTTAGAGCATCTTTATCACCAAAAAGTTGACCTACTTGAATTCCTATTTTTGCAAATTTATCGGAATAAAACGGAGCTATTCCGGATTTTGTGGAACCGAATTTTTTCGAAAAAAGTCTTTCTTCCTCGTAAATATCGAACAGTTTATGATATGGCATAACTATTTGAGTTCTGTCAGAAATCAAAAGATTAGGCTTTGGAATACCGGAATCTTCAAGCATTTTAAGTTCTTTTTCCAAATTTTCAACACTCAAAGCTACGCCGTTTCCAATTACATTGGTTATATTTTGGCAAAATACTCCGGAAGGAAGCTGATGTAGAGCAAATTTTCCGTAATTGTTTATTATCGTATGACCTGCATTACTTCCGCCTTGAAATCTTACTACTATGTCTGATTTTATGGCAAGGCAATCGGTTATCTTACCTTTTCCTTCGTCGCCCCAGTTGGCACCTACTATTGCTTTTATCAAAGTTTATCACTCCAAAATCGGTATTAAATATTAACAAACGTTTCACTTGATTTGTTACTTATGTCAAAATTTTTAATAAGTGGTTTGACTGTATTTTGAATATATTCTTCGGTTTGTTCCACAGCCCTACCAATGTAATTTTGAGGGTTTTTTATTTTTTTAATTTGTTCCTCAGAAAGATTAAAATCAGAATCACTCAAAATTTTTTCCAAAAGATGATTTTCTTTTCCTTCTTTTTTTATAAGTAGCGATTCATCCATTGAATATTGTCTTATTTTTTCGTGTAATTCCTGTCTGTTTCCGCCGGATTTAACGGCTTCCATAAGTATTGTTTCGGTTGCCATAAATTGAAGTTCATTATCCAAATGTTTTTTTATTACTTTTTCGTTTACGACTAACCCGCCTGCAACATTAATATATATGTTGAGAATTCCATCAAGAGCCAAAAAAGTTTCAGAAACCGAGAGTCTGCGGTTTGCGGAATCGTCAAGGGTACGCTCGAACCATTGAGCCGACGCAGTAAGGGGAGCGTTTAAAGATTGAGTAATAACAAAACGAGATAAGGCAGCTATTCTTTCACAGCGCATAGGATTCCGTTTATAAGGCATTGCAGAAGAGCCTATTTGTTTGGATTCAAAAGGTTCTTCCATTTCTTTCAAATGTTGAAGAAGTCGTATGTCGTTAGAAAATTTTGCAGCACTCTGAGCTACTGAACTCAAAGCGTTAAGGACAATGCTGTCGAGCTTTCTTGAATAAGTTTGACCAGAAACTTCAAAACATTTTTCAAATCCCATTTTTTCGGTTATTTTTATTTCCAATTCTTTAACTTTTTGATGATCGCCGTTAAATAGAGCCAAAAAACTTGCCTGGGTTCCCGTAGTGCCTTTGCAACCGAGTAATTTAAGGTTCGACAGTGCGTAATTCAAATTTTCGATATCCATCATCAAATCTTGAATCCACAATGCAGTACGTTTACCTACAGTTGTAGGTTGAGCGGCTTGAAAGTGAGTAAATGCCAGTGTTGCAAGGTTTTTGTATTTTAATGCAAACTCACAAAGCAGTGACACGGTTTTAATGACTTTTAGTTTGATTAATTCAATAGCCTGCTTCATTATAATTATGTCTGCATTGTCGCCTACATAACATGAAGTTGCTCCAAGATGAATTATGGGAGCGGCTTTTGGACACTGAACTCCGAATGCATAGACGTGCGACATAACGTCGTGACGAATTTCCTTTTCTTTTTTTTCAGCCGTATTATAGTTTATGTTTTCACAGTTGGCTTTCATTTCGTTTATTTGTTCATCGGAGATGTTAAGTCCGAGTTCTTTTTCTGACTCAGCTAAAGCAATCCAAAGTTTTCTCCAAAGTTTAAATTTATTTTCTTGAGAAAATATATGACTCATCTCATTACTTGCATATCTTTGAGATAGGGGAGATTCATAAAAATTTTTCAAAAACAGCCTCCGTAGTAAATTTTATATACTGCCATAGCAGTTTAACTAATACATTATATATTTTTCTTCATTGTTTTTCAATAAGGTTTTAATACTTGATGTATTGTGCAGTGGTTTTCTTAGTGTTTGGGATTTATCTTACTAATTTAAATGTATTTTATATTATCTGTAAATACTCTACTTTCGAAAAATTTTATATTTTCAAAATGGTTTCGTAATTCTTTTATGAGTGGTTTTATTATAACATTTTCAGTTTTAAAGTGTCCGGCGTCGACTATACTAAGATTAAATTCATTTGCTTGCAAAATTTTATCATGTTTGATTTCGCCTGTAACCAAGGCATCAGCATTCTTTTGTACGGCATCTTTTACTAAATTTCCTCCTGAGCCTGAGCATACTGCGATTTTTTTGATTTTACGATCTGTTTTCGTATATCGTACTCCTTCACAACCAAGGCAACTTTTGACATATTCGGCAAATTTTTCGCATTCCATATGTTCTTCAATAATTCCCACAAGCCCCAGAGGTTTGTTTTCTTCGTAAGTCAAAACTTCAAGATTTTGAAGATTTAAAGCTTTGGCAAGATAATAATTAACACCGTTTTTGGCAATGTCGAGGTTGGTATGTGCACAAATTGCATTTATTCCAAATTTGCAAAGAAGGTGTAATGTGCTTTCGAAATTTATATTTTTGATAGGCTTAAAGATTATAGGATGATGGCTTATAATTAGATTTGCACCGATTTTTTGTGCTTCCTTTACTACATCTTTTGTTATGTCGAGAGATAATAAAGCTTTATTTACCGTACTTTCGTAACTACCTACCAACAGTCCACAATTGTCATAACTGAAAGCTGTTTCAAATGGAGCAATTTTATCTATAAAGTCATATATATCTTTAATTAAAGTCATTTTATCACATCCTGGTTTTCAATATTTCTCTTAGTTGATTTGAAAGAGCTTCATATTTGATTTTTTCATTTAAATTTTTTTCAGCTTCGGCTCCTTTTAATAAATTTTCAACGTTTTTAATTTGCTTTCGTATATATGCTTCAAAAGCTTTATCGATGTTTTCGGTGATTTTTCCAGTATATTCTTGTAGATCTGAAATTTCATATGGAGTGCCGGTAAAAATAACAACCATTACGCTGTAGATTTTTCCTGAACAGATTACTGCTTTTTCACTTTTTATTTCGTAACCGTTTGATGCCAAATATTTTCTCAATTTGTTTTCATATTTCATTGGCTGAAGTATAAATTTTTTCTGACATTTATTTTTCCAAGAACACATTTCGAGTATATTTGCAATCATGTTTCCGCCCATTCCGGCTATAATTATCTCATCAGCTTCAGTTTCGCTAATATTTTTCAATCCATCAGAGAGTCGTGTTTCTATAATTTCATTTAAATTAAAATGTTCTATATTTTTTTTTGCATTTTGTAGTGGTCCATTTCGTATGTCACAGGCCAAAGCATGAGATATTTTTCCTTTTAAAGCTAACCATACGGGGATATATGCGTGGTCCGTACCTATGTCAGCTATTTTTGCTTTGGGAGTTATTTCTTGTGCGCAAGCTGATAATCTGTTGCTAAGTTTAAATTCTTTCACATTCATGCACCTAATATTCAAAAATTAAAAATCAAAAAAGCCACGCATAACACGTAGCTTTTTGATAAGTCAAAAACGTGTGACAAAAAATTAGTCGTTGTTTTCTTCTTCTTTCATTTTTGCAAAGCATTCGCTGCAGTAAACCGGACGATCTTCACGGGGTTTGAAAGGAACTTTTGCTTCTCCGCCGCAATTTGCACATTCAGCTATGAACATTTCACGGTTTTCTCTGCTTGCGTTTTTGCGTGCATCACGGCAAGCTTTGCATCTTTGAGGTTCGTTTTCGAAACCTTTTTCTGCATAGAATTCCTGTTCACCTGCTGTGAATGTGAATTCGTTTCCGCATTCTTTGCAAGTAAGGGTTTTGTCTTCGTACATGAGATATACCTCGCTTCTTGGATTAAAATATTTGCCCTAAGGACGGGTTTGCACCGACACCTCTGAATTAAACAACGCTCTACTAAACTAAGCTACTTGGGCTTATTTAACGATAGTATATACTAACGCAAAAATTAAGTCAACGATTTTTATAATTTTTATATATAAAATATTTTTTGAAAGCTTGTACTAAATATGCACATTAGTGTTGTAACAGTATAATTTTATTGTATGTAAACAATAAAAATGTTTTAAATTTTTCCCTTTACTACTACATGAGTTGTGCCGGGATTTGCGGTAATGAGTCCGGTTTTGGAGTTTGTTGTAAATTCGGCTGCAGGAATACTTAAATTGAACGAAGAACCGTAGGATGGGACTGTAAGAGTTCCGTTTAAATATGAGTAATCTGAAAATGTGAGGTCTTTTGAATCAACTTGTATTGATGTAATATTCGGTATGGGTGAAAAAGTATCCGTTAAAGTTACATTTGAAGCATTAGTATTTCCGTAATTGTATAAGAAAAAATGGTATGTGAGTTCTTCTCCTATAGAGATGCTGTTAGGATGCATATTTTTTATTATTTTTACATCAGCTTTTTCTTCTGCAGTTAATAAAATTTGCGATGTTATAGGATTTTCTGCACCTTCATAATTGAGTGTTATAGTGCTGGTTAGTGTTGATCCGGGATAAATGGGAGCATATTGATTTACAGTTAATTTGTATATTAATGTGATGTTTGAATTGGCCGGAATAGAAGAAATTTTAAAAATTATTTTATCAGTCTTTATTTCAGGGGATATTTCAGAATATAAATTTCCGTCTATATAAAGGAAAGAAGGAGAATCATATTCAAGAGGAGTTAGAGATGTGTTTGAATCATTTCCTTGGGAAGAGTACGAGGCAAGGTTGTCGGATATTTCTAAATTTTTTGATTCTGATGTGCTATTATTTCTTACATTTATAATGTATATAACAGTACTTCCCCAAAAATAATTTGAGCCGAGTGAATTAGATTGCATAGTTAAACTTTCGAGTAAATTTGCCGATGCAGTATTGGAGAAAGCACAGCCTGTCTGAGAACCGAATTCAAATGTTAATGAGGCGGTGTTGAAAATTTGATTTGACATTATCGCAAACCTCCGTTTGTTATTTTAAATATGTAAATTAGACGAAGCTAAAAATACCATTATTTTCAATATATTCTTCAGTTGAGTTTTTTGATAAAAGGGAGAAAATTAATTCAAAAAATAAGTAACAAATTGTAACTAAAATGTAACTATTGAAATTCGGCGGTTTACATAAACGAAATCACTGTGAAAAAAGATTTTTTGATTTAATGACGATTTTTTGAGTTATTAAAATAAAAATTTAGTATATATTTTCAAAAGCAAGAAAATCTGCATCGGCTTTTTGCACAAAAAAGTGTTTTTGAAATTTTTGACAAGAATCAAATTGTTTAATAATATTATTATACAGTAACTGCGGTGCAGTGAAAGCAAAGTTACAATTTATAAAAAATAATTACATGTTAGAGTCATTTGTAACCGAAATGGAGGTAGAAGGTAAAATGATAAACATGGTAAACGAAGAAAAAAGTAAAAAGTTTAAAAGAGCGACGTCACTGGTACTTATGGGAGCAGTTTGTGCAGCTTCGGTGTTTTCAGCGGGAGCATTCAGCCGTCAGGTAAATATAAATGCAGATGACCGTACCATTTCGACTATCACATCTACCGGAGATACCTTTAAAATACTTGAAAGAGTAGGAGTAACGGTTAATCAGGGAGATACTGTTGAAAGAAGCGACGAAATAGACGGTTCTCTTAAACTTGATGTTAAAAGAGCGTTTGATGTTTTCGTTTCAAGAGGTAACTTTACTGTTCTTGTAAAAATTTCTTCAGGAACGGTAAAAGATGCTATTGAACAGTCGGGAATTAAGCTTGAAAAAAACGATATGTGTAATTTTTCTCTTGATAAAACCTTGGAATCAGGTATGCACATTCGTATAAGTCGTAAAGTTAATATAAAACTTACGGCAGATGGAGAAACAAAAGAATATTCTGTACCATGCGGTACTGTTTATAGTGCTTTTGAATTCCTTGGATTTGATGTTTCGGCGGATGATATTGTAAATGTTGATGTTTCTTCGGAAATTTATGACGGTATGGAAATAAATGTAAGTCGTGTTACATATCGAGAAATTTCTAAAACCGAAGAGATTCCATTTAAAACGGTAGTTAAGAAAAGTCATTTGCTTGATGATTCACAAAAGGAAGTTTCAGCTCTCGGAAAAAATGGGGAGAGAGAGGTCAGATTTAAGGAAACTTTAGTTGACGGAAAAGTAGTTAAATCTGAAGAGATTGATTTTAAAGTGATTTCGGAGCCAATTGACGAAGTAGTGCTTGAAGGTACAAAGAGTAACAGTTCTCAAAATGTAATTAAAAAAGATGACTCTAAAGATAATTTACAGGTGAGTAGTAAAAAAGGTTCTCGTATGATTTCTGGATTTGCTACAGCGTACACGGCTCCCGCAGGATCTAAAACATCAACTGGAGTTACTCCTGTTCAAGGTGTTACATTAGCGGTAAATCCCAATCTTATACCATACGGTAGCTCTATTACGGCGGAAACAACTGATGGAAAAGTTTTGTTTAAAGGTAAAGCTCAGGATACCGGAGGAGCACTAAGAAGGGGACGTGCATTGGTAGACGTATATATGAACACTGAAGAAGCTTGCAATAAATTCGGAAGAAAAAAGGTAAACGTGTATTTTAGTTAATGATTTTTAGCTCGAAGGCAATGTGCTTTCGAGTTTTATTTTTGTGTTAATCAATTAGGTTGATCGTTCTTTTCTAAAAGTTAGATTTAAAGAATTGATTTAATATTTTTAAATTTTTTGTTTCATAAATATTAACGTAAAAGCTTTCATCGATACAATAATTGAAATAAAAAGCTGGCTACCATAAAGCGTAGCCAACAGTTCAAATTATTCTTTTAGTTTTTAACCATCTTTGTAAGGATTGAGTTTTTTTCTTTTAGATGAAGGTACCTTTTGTATCAAAAAGTTCTGCAACACTAGGAAATAACTTTTCCACTTCTTTTGAGTAGCGTGAATAGTTCTTTTTGAAATCTCTAAAAATTCCGCTTTTTAAGGTTAGCTCATCAAGTTTTCCCTTTTTGTCAAGCTCGACTGCGAGGTTGCAACAATCCGACAAAATATACAGAGAGGATTTATCGTTGCCTAAGTCAAATTCGTAGATTATTTCTCCACCATTTTTTATGTGCTCCATCTCTTCAAGTTTCTCAAGAACCTTTTCCCATTTTCTATCTAAACAATATAGAAAAATTTTATGATCGATCTTGAATAGTTCAAACAATTTGTATAAATAATCTTTGCCATCTTTCCCAAAAGTATCCACGGGAAAAATTATACCTGAGGGATTTTTTCCTGTATCATCGGATTCGAATGATGCTTTAATTTTTGTAAATACATCCTTGATACTTTTTACAGCCTGGTCTATATCAGGACGTTTGTCGTTAAAATTACACAAAAACTCAGCCGCAATTTCTCCGGTTTTCTTTTTGTTTCCTTTAAACTGTAAAAAATCCAAGATTTTTTTGTTGAAATAATTCCCATCTTTTAATAATTTTTCAAATGCTTTGCTTGAATTAGACATAATAACTCCTCCTTGATATAAAATATTGTTAGCAGAACATGAATTAAGTTATGTTTAACTAAATAATTTAATTAAATTCTGCTACAATAATGCATTATATCTAATAAATTATTAATTGTCAATCTTAAATATATATTTTTTATAAAAAAATAATATACTATTAACAAAAATATGTATAATTAAACTATAGTAAACTTTTTGACCCAATTATTTTTTAAAAGATTTTGTGAAATTATTTTTTTTAATGATGTTATATTTGTGATTTACAGTAATTATAAAATAAAGTGAAAGTAAAACAAGAGCTAAACTACCATGAACAGTGGAAGAATTTGATGCTTTTAAAGGTTGACTTACATTTGAAAATACCGGTGAAGAAATATATACATGCTGAGTAACTGCATAAGCAGAAAGCAGTGAAATAGTTGCATTTAAAAATCGAAAAAGGCAAAATTTACGAAAGTTAAAATCGCAATTTTTTAAAATTGAAGCTATCTGCATATGAGTGCACATTCCACCATGACCTACTGCAAATGCAATAATCATAAATCCAAATTTTGAGTTTAAAGATTTTATGCAACCGGAAGTGACCTCGAAAAGAGCATTTGATGTAGCTATAATTTCGCTTTTAAAATTTTCTAAAAATTTAATGTTATTAAATACAAAATCAAATATACCCGAATTATTGATAACAGAATTTAAAAAAGTGAAAGCTATAACAAGAACACACATTTCTGCCATTGAAGAACACACAACGGACGTAGATTCCACTAAAGAATCGGCTATGTTCGTTTCAAGATATGTATTTGATTCATTAATACTGTATAGCGGAAAATTTTTTCCCCGCGAATATATTCCGCAAAAAATACCGATTAATACAGCACTCATGATTTGTGATATGAGCATTGCTATTCCTAAAAACTTATTTCTAAGCAAAAGGCTTCCGACTAAACTCACAAGAAATCCCGGTCCGGCATTTACGCAAAAATACATCATCCTGTTTAGTTGTTCGGTATTTATTTTATTTTTATCAAACAAAGTTTTTACTCCTCTTGCTCCTACGGGATATCCTCCCAGTAACCCCAGCACTATTACCGGAGCGGTACATTCTGGGAGATAAAATAAAAATTTAGTAAGTTTTGAAATTAATTTTCCTGGATTTGAGAGAATTTGAGATTGAACGATAAATGTTGCCATAAACATAAAAGGGAATAAAGAGGGAATAAGGATATTTACGCAACACTTTATTCCTTGTTTTATACTTTCAGATGAAACTTCGGGATAGACCATAATCCATCCACAAATTGAAATTGTTATTAGTATGAGAAAAAATTTTTTTGTTAATTTAAAAAATTCTTTTAAAAAAGTCATTTTTTTACCTCCCGATAATGTATATGCAATTTACCGGTGATTTTTGTATTTACTTGAGCATATTAATTTAAAGTATGTAAAATAGCATGGCTATAATTTTTAAAAGAAGGTGATGTATAATTTGCCTTTGATAAAAAGGGGACATAACGAGCGATTAAAGAAAGAAAGTATAGTTAGCAAAAATCCTGTTTCCAATATGCTAAATTCGGTATATATCGAGATGAAAGGAAACAGGGAAATTGTTGTGGAGGGATGTAAAAGCATAGAAGAATACGACGAAAATATGATTAAAATAAAAGTAAAAAAAATGTCTGTAATTTTTTTCGGAAGAGGTCTTGAAATAAAATGCATGAACTACGATTCGCTTGTAATAGAGGGCTTTATTACATCAGTGGAGTTTAGTACTTAATAATAGAAATAAATAATTTTTGTGAGTTGATAATATGTGCTGCTAAAATCTCTTAGATGGATTTTCGGATATGTTTCTTTTGAAGCTATTGGAGAGAGCCCGGAAAAGCTTATTAATTTATCCGTAAAAAATAGTATAGGACTATGGGACTTAAAAAAAGTGAATAAAAGTTTGTACGGAAATATAATGCTTCCGGAATATGAGAATTTTACTCAAATTGCAAAAAAATGTAATTGTGAAATAAATCCCATAAAGAAAACAGGATTTCCATTTGTGAAACTTAGGTATTCAAAAAGATGGGGAGCATTAATTGGAATTATAATTTTTGCAGCAATAATTTGGATAAGTTCTCTTTATGTTTGGAGTATTAATGTTTCCGGTAATAATGAAATTTCTTCTGAAGATATAATCAATACAGCTAAGGATTGTGGTGTTTGTCCTGGAATTTTGAAGAAACGTATTGACGTTTCTTCTGCTGAGCAGATGATTATGTCTAAATTGGGAAATATAGCATGGATGTCGGTAAATATTGAGGGAAGTTGCGTAAATATTATTGTAAAGGAAAAGATAGTTTCTCCGGAAATTGTGGGAGAATCCGAACCGTGTAATATAATTGCTTCCAAAGACGGTCAAATAGAACGTTTGGAAACATACAAAGGAACTCCGGTAGTCTCTGCCGGTGACATTGTTACAAAAGGGCAGCTTTTAGTAAGTGGAGTAGTTGAAGGACCGGATTTTAAGAGCGGATTAACAGATGCGGATTGTAAAGTTTTTGCAAAGACTAAACATAAAGTGGAAAGAAAAATACCGCTTACAACGGTTCAAGCTAAGGACACAGGAAAGATTGTGAAAAAATATCGAATAAAGGCTTTTGGAAAAGAATTTTCGATATGGTCTCCAAAAAAAATCGACGATACTTACCGATGTGAAAATTCGTCTAATAACGCCAAGTTTTTCGGAGTTGATATTCCGATAGTGTTATATACCGAAAAATGGTATGAACAGGAATGTTCGGAAAAAACAATAACTTCTGAGGAAGCAAAAAAAGAAATTGTGGAAGAACTGTCTAAAATTCAAGATGAAAATAATCAAGACATTAAAATATTGGAAAAATTCGAAGAAGAACGTGAAGAAAATGGTGAATATATATATAATGCAATTTTTTCGTGTATTGAAAATATAGGGAAAAGGGAAAAAATCGAAATTGAATAACCAAAATTGGTAATATTATCCTAATTTTATTCCAATCATATACTTTGTTTTTGCTGTCAAAACATTTGACAGGACATTAAAAATACCTTATAATTAATATTTGTAAAATAATTTGGAAATGTTTAAGTGAAGGTTAAATAGTTTAGTGTTTAATACACAAAACAATACTAAAAAAACCAAAAAAGCGAGTTATTTTAACGAATATTGAACTTGCTTGGAAAGTGAACTTAAATTATATGGATTATTTGGAATTTTGTGTCTTAAAAATGTTGAAATAAGTCGTAAATAAAGAATAATATTTCTTTAATGTGTCCAGTTTTGTTTTATTTTTAGGAAGGATGGAATTTATGGTCGTAGATAAGACGAGAGTAATAATAGTTAATAGGCAGAAAGAAGTAAAGATTCCTACAGGAATCAGAATGTTAATAAGAAGATGTTGCAACGCAGTTCTTAAATTGGAAAAATTTCAAGGTTCAGCCGAAGTAAGTGTAACAATGGTTGACAATTCGTACATACAAAGCCTCAATAAACAGTACAGAAATAAAGATGTTCCTACTGATGTATTGTCATTCCCTATGGGAAAAGATGGGAAATATGAGGTTGACCCTGAAACAAATGCTCAAATCTTGGGAGATATAGTAATTTCGATGGAAAAGGTTATGGAGCAGTGCAAAATTTACGGACACACAATGAGAAGAGAAGTAGCGTACCTTGTTGCACACGGACTTTTACATTTGCTTGGATATGACCATGAAAAAGGCGGAATAGAGAAGATGCATATGAGAGAACGTGAAGAAAGAGTGCTTGATTTGCTCGGATTTTCAAACGCAGTTTCATTTTTGGATGAATAATTGCCTATGAAATTGTTTAGAAGTTTCAAATTTGCTTTAAAAGGGATAATTTATACACTGAAAAATGAGCGACATATGAGAATTCATGTTGTCGCTTCGTTGTGTGTGTTTATTTTATCTCTTTTTTTTAATTTAAGTGCGGAAAAATATATATTGCTGTTTTTGACTATCGCTATGGTTATGACTGCAGAAATGATTAACAGTTCGATAGAGTGTGTAGTTGATATTTTTTCAAAAGATTATAATTCGGTGGCAAAAGCTGCTAAAGATATGGCTGCGGGAGCGGTGCTGATTACAGCGGGATTTTCAGTAATAATAGGAATGATTTTATTTAGTGATATAAATTCTTATGTGAGGATGTTTAATTTTTTTGTTTCTTATCCGTTTTCTGTTTTGGGATTAATTTCTTTTTTTGTTTTGAGCTATTTTTATATTTTTTGGGGTCCCGCAGAAATGAAGAATTATATAAGCAAAACAGTGAGTCATTTCCGAAAAAACACAAAAAATAATTGAACGGAGAGAGAAATAAATGCAAAATAACAGAAAATCACTTTTTGTGTCAATAGTAGGTAAACCTAACGTTGGTAAATCTTCGATGCTCAATATGATAGTTAATTCCAAAATTTCCATAGTTTCGCCAAAACCTCAAACTACACGTAACAAAATAACCGGAATACTGACACAAGATAACGTACAACTGGTGTTTACCGATACTCCCGGATTGCTTAACCCTCGTAGTCGTTTGGGTAATTATATGGTTTCTGAAATAAATAACTCTTTTTCAGGATGCGAGGCTTGTATTCATGTAGTTGAGGCTGGAAAAAGTATTTGTAATGCAGATTTAAAGTTAATGGATAAATTCAGAAAAATGAAAATTCCGATTATACTTGTAATAAATAAAATAGATTTGCTCAAAGATAAGTCTGTAATTATGGAACAGATAAAAGATTATACAGATAAGTTTGAATATTTTGCGGTAGTTCCTATTTCTGCAAAGAGTGGAAATGGGAGAGAGGAACTCATTAAAGAGCTTAGCAATTTGGCAGAACCGTCTGTATTTTTCTTCGATGAAGATGACATAACAGATCAAACCGAAAGAGTGCTTGTTTCTGAGGCCATAAGAGAAAAAATGTTGCATCTATTAGATAAAGAGCTTCCACATGGAGCTGCGGTTTTCATTGAGTATTTTCATGAAAGAAATGACGGTATGGCGGACATAAGTGCAGTTATATACTGTGAACGTGAAAATCATAAAGCTATAATAATAGGAAAAGGTGGAAGGATGCTTAAAAATATAGGCACTATTGCCCGAAAAGAGCTGGAAGAGATGCTCATGAAAAAAATTAATTTAAAGTTGTGGGTTAAAGTTAAAGAAAATTGGAAAAACAAAGAGTCCATTTTGAGCGATTTGGGGTATTGCATAGACAAAAAATAGCATTAGTTTATAAAAAATATTAAAAAATGGATAAATTATATGGAAATTTTTTAAATTCTACTATACATTTTTTTACTTTGATGTATAATTAGCTTATATTAATTATTGTTCAAAATATATAATAATTGCTAATTTTGTTTGTCAGAGGTGAAAAATATGGGCAAAGATTTAGGATTAATAGAAGATTCAGCGCAGTCAGCCTGGAAAGAATTTATGAGAACAGGTGAAGTAAAATATTATTTACTTCATAGATCCCTATCCGATCTTCTCTCTGCTGATTATAAATATAAAAAGGATGATAATTTATTCGAGAAAATTCAGTAAAATTGATTTTTAAAGGAATAATAATTCGTGATAAAGAACTGGGAGAAAAAGACAAAGTAATAAGAATATTTACAGCTGAGAGAGGTATAATTTCGGCTATAGTTAGGCGTGGACAAAGTATTAAATCAAATAAAGGTTCGATTTCACAACCACTGGCTTATTGTACTTTTTCTCTTTACGAGAGAAAAGGTGGTTTCGTTGTAGATGAAATTGAGATTGAGGAACTTTTTTGGGGAATTCGTGAAAATTTGGAATCCTTGGCATTGGCACAGTATTTTTGTGAATTATGTATAGCATGGATGCCTGATGAGAATAATTCAAAAAGTCTTTTAAAACTACTTTTGAATACGCTCTATTATTTGTCTGAAAAAAAGAAATCCAATAAATTTTTAAAAGCTGTTTTTGAATTAAGAGGATGTGCTTTGTGTGGGTATATGCCGGACTTGGTGTGTTGTAGTCAGTGCGGAAATTTTAACTATGCAGGTATGTTGTTCTTAATAAGAAGTGGAAAATTAATATGTGAAGAATGTGTTTCTTGGCAGGAAAAATCAATAAGTACGATTCTTTCTGCGGGAGTACTTTCTGCGTTACGACATATAGTTTATGCGGAGTTTGTAAATCTTTTTAAATTTACTATTTCTCCCGAGTCTGAAGAATATTTAGGTAAAGTATGTGAAAAATACATTTTTGAACATATAGGTACACATTTTAAATCTCTGGAATTTTATAAAAATTTAACGCAACTTAGTACATGATACACGATATAACAAGTTACAATCCCCATTAATGTGGGAATTAAGAGAGATAGGAAAGTCCATTTTAGGCTTCCTGTTTCTTTTTTTATTGTCCAACAAGTTGTTCCGCATGGGAAGTGCATTACCGAAAAAATCATTACGCAAATTGCTGTGATGTAAGTCCAACCATTGGCTACTAAAAGTTCGTGAAGATTCATTAGATTATCCATTTCCATAATACTGCCCTTACACATATAGCTCATTATTATTATCGGAAATACTATTTCGTTTGCGGGGAATCCTAAAATAAAAGCCATTAAAATTACTCCGTCCAAACCGATATTTTTAGCAAATGGATCAAGGAAAGCTGTAAGGTAATACAGTAAGCTTAAATCGTTTATTTTTAAGTTTGCCATAAGCCATATTATAAGTCCTGCGGGAGCTGCCACAGCAACGGCTCTTCCGAGTACAAAAACGGTCCTGTCCATAACTGAGCGTACTAAAATTTTTCCTATTTGGGGTTTTCTGTAAGGTGGAAGTTCCAGTATGAACGACGACGGAACTCCTTTTAATATGGTCATAGATAGAAGTTTTGATGTTATAAAAGTTGCGGCGATACCAAATAGTATTATACAGGTTAAAATGAATGCTTTAAGCAAAGATTCAAAACCTGAAAAAGCATTGCCCACAAAAAACATTGTAATAACAGATATCAAAAGTGGAAAACGTCCATTGCATGGCACAAAATTATTTGTAAGAATTCCTATTATTCTTTCTCTTGGAGAATCTATAATTCTGCATCCGATTATTCCGCATGCGTTGCATCCAAATCCCATGCACATCGTCAAAGCTTGTTTTCCGTGTGCTCCTGATTTTTTGAATATATTATCCATATTAAATGCTGCTCGAGGTAGGTACCCTATATCTTCAAGGAAAGTGAATAAAGGAAAAAATATAGCCATAGGTGGAAGCATTACCGACACTACCCATGCTAAAGTTCGGTAAATTCCTTCTATTAATATGCCATATAACCAGGCAGGAGAACCGAGAGTTTTCATTGTTTCCAGAAGTATGTCTTGAATTTTAAACAGTCCCGAAGCAATAATTTCAGATGGATAATTTGCGCCTACGATTGTTATCCAAAAAATTCCCAAAAGCATTAGAATCATTATAGGAAATCCAGTGAGTTTTGAAGTTAAAATTTTATCTATTTTTCGGTCAGCATTATCATAATTTCTGTTTTCTACTTTTACGCAAAGATTGTATATTTTTTCTGCTCTTTTTATTAATGATTCGGTTATTTTATCTTGAATATTTTCTTGATTTAAATTTTTTTCTTTCAAGCATTTAATTTCATTTTTTAAAGTAATTAAGAGTTCGGTGTGGTCAATATCTGAGATTTTTTCTAAAGAAGATGACCCAAAATTATTTTCCATGAGCCGTACACTTAACCACCTTGAATCAGTTTTTAAATTTTTGGATTTTTTTATTTCAGACTCAATTTTATTTAAAGATTTTTCTAAATCTTCGCCGTAGTAGTTTTTTATCTTATACGTTTTGGTTTTACCGTAAGCAACATTGTACGTAGATTTAACAAGTTCTTTAAGACCTGTTCCTTTTCTTGCATTGGTAGCAATTACGGGTACTCCGAGTTGCATAGAAAGTTCGTCAATGTCTATATGAATTTTTTTATGAACGGCTTCATCAATTAAATTCAGGCAAATTATTGCGTTTTTTGTTAATTCGAGTATTTGAATTGCCAAGTTGAGGCTTCTTTCAAGACATGTGGCATCTAAAGTTATTATCACTGCATCAGGATTTTCAAAACATATGAAATTTCTTGCGATTTCTTCTTCCGGAGAATTTGAAATAAGTGAATATGTTCCGGGCAAATCTATGAGTTTAAATTCTGTCGAATTGTAAATAAACTTTCCCTGTGCGCACTCCACTGTTTTTCCGGGCCAATTTCCGGTATGTTGGTTAAGACCTGTAAGAGCGTTAAAAACGGTACTTTTTCCAACGTTCGGATTTCCTGCTATGGCAATAGTCTTTGTTTTTTTAGGTGAAACTTTTTTTTGAAACTTCCTTACTTTAAAATTTGAACTTTTTGTAAGGCTCATAAGTAAGGTCAACTCCAATAAATTATTATCTATATTGTTTCAACTATTATTTTTTGTGCATCTTCATTTCTGAGAGCTATTACCGTTCCTCTTACGAAATATGCTATGGGGTCACCGGAAGGACTTTTTTGTAAAACTTTTATTTCTGTTCCCGGAAGAATTCCCAAATCTGAAAATCTTCGTTTTTTTTGTTTGCTTAGACGTAAAGCCAGAACTTTAAATTTTTTACCGACTTCAGATTTACTAAGTGGTATTATTGTTAATTTCATCGTTTTTGCCTCACTTATATACTTTTTTACATAATATGAAGTTCAATGAGTTATTGTCAATATAAATTTTTAAAGTGAAAGTATTTAATAATTCCTTTTTTAAATAAAAACTCCTATAAGCTTTTTAAAACTCATAGGAAAAATTTTAAATCCATTATAATCTTTTCAAAACATCATTGTCGTCATCGATAAAGTCTTCAAAAGTAACGTTGTTGGCTAATCTTTTTTGGCATAATCTTTTGAGTGATGATATGCAGTCCTGTGGTAATTCTGTGAAATTTTCACGACCTTTAATATATTTATTAAAAAATTCAAAAAAACCTTCTTGGTCTTTTTCAGTTAGATTACCTGCATCTGTTTCAATCTGTTTTATTACCGGTGCTGTCTTAGATCTATAATCTCTGAAATTTGTATTGGCATTAGGTTCAATATCTCGGTACACTTCACTATTTGGGGTCAAATATTTTACTTTCTTGTCTTTTTTATCTTCTGGTATCAGTAAACCTAAGCATCTGCAAAGTATTTCTATGCTGTGTTTTCTTTCTGATATTTTTTCTTTGGGAGACATTGCTGATTTTCCGGATCCAGAATGTTTTTTATATTTTTGCCTTTCATATGGATATTCTTCTTCGTATTCTGATTCTTCTTTTTCAAGTTTTATTAACCTTCTTATTCTGGGATCATCACTATTTTTATCATGAATACGTTCTTTAAATAAACGTTTGCTTTTTCTTTTGATTAACGCTTTTTCGCGAACATCAATTTCGTAGTTTAAATAATTTTCTTCATTAATTCTTTCATTAAATTTATTTCTGTCGTCAGTGATTTTCATTAAATTTATTTCTTTATCTTCTTTTTCACGTAAAAAAGAGGTAAGAAGTATGAATATTTTTTTTAAATTTTCATCACTTTTATCTATTTCTTCTAAGGAATAAAGTGCTTCTTTTACGCAATTTTCTATACGTTCGATAAATTTTAACTTTTCTAAATTTGGAGAATAATCCGCTGAAAAGTATGGAAAATCATTTTGTACTATATTCATATCATTTAAAAGAAGTTTCATTGCTTTTGAGAGAGTTGAGTTTTTCTTATTTTTAGACAGTATAAAATTTGCAGCGTTTTTGATATTTTTTGGCCCTTCTTTTAACATAGTAGTTATATCATATTCTTTTATTAAATCGTCAATGTTAGTATTAGAAGTTGAATTGAATTTGCGTGAAGTCGCTTTTTTGAATTTTGATTTGAGTTTAGAGAAAAATCCTTTTTTACCAGAAGAGGTTTCATCGTTTTCGCTTTCCACCTGAGGCTCAGTTAATTCATAATCATGTTCGTAATCTTCGTCACTATCGTAATCTGTTCCTTCTACGTCTACGATATCTACTACTTCAATATCAGGTGAAAGATTATCCTTAAATTCCTTGGCCATTGCTATAAATTTTTGATTTTCTTCCACCCCTTCGGAAGAAAATTTTTCTATATATTCTTTTTCATCATCTTCTTCGTCGAAATCGTCATCGTCGTCGGTTTCAGTGGAATAGTAATCATCGTCACTGTCGTCATAATCGTCGCTGTCATCATCATCGTCGTCATCAAATTTTTCACTTGATTTTATTTCGTCTATAAATTCGAGAAAATCATTTACTTTTTGAAGAGATTTTTCGCATATGTTTTCAAAGAAAATTTCTTGATTTTCGGATATGGATTTTAAAAATTTTATGTCATTAAGTGATAATTCGCTGCAATCTTTTGAGAGAACAGAAAGAGTTTGAATGTATTGGGATGCTTGCCATATAATAAAGTTTTGGTCATTTTCTTTGAATGACTCAATGTCAGATTTAGAATATTCTTCAGATTTCTTTTTTATTTGATCTACTTGTTTTTTTATACTGTCTAAAAGTTTTTTGCAATTTTCAGAGTCGAAATTTTCTTCATTTTTAATTTTTTCTATAAAGCTTTTTGCTGTTTTTACCAACTCACTATCGATTGTAGATGTGTCTTGACGACTTTTGTCACCAGATGCTTCTGATGAATTACTATCAACTTCTGATATATCTTGGTGGCTCCTACCATCGGATATTTCTGATAAATCGGATTTGTCTTCGTGTAGTTCAGCGCCTTTTTGGGGAGTCTGTGGCGTATACTGAATATCCGTTAAATTTTTCATGTTCTTAACGGCTGCAATAGTATCATCTATATTTCTTAGCAGTTGTTCCACACTTGTGTCAAACGTGGTCTGTCCACCCATATTGTTTTTCCTCCTTTTAGTGCTTTGTGCTTATTTTTACCTGAGTGCTTGGCTTACGCCAAGTTGAGTTTTGAGCAAAATATCTGAAGATTTTTTATATGCTTTCATTTCTGTTAGATCACCGGACATAAAGCATCCACTTTCTTTTGGTGACATTTCTTCATTTTCTTCGTTTACAGCTAAAATTTGTTTTGAAATTTCAACTTCAACTGAAGCTTTAAGAGGAGTTCCCCAACATGAAAAAGCGTCGAAAGTTACATCAATAGATTCCAAAATACCAAAGCACTCTATTTCACCCCATTCGAATAAGGCGTATATATCGGGTTTGCCGGAATATTTACATAATTCTTCCAAACTGGTGGTATTGTTATTTAGTAGAGAGGGAGATTTATTGTTTGTTATTAATCCTTCTGCAGTACTGACCATGTATTCATCGTATATATCATACTTTAAACTTATATTTAAGGATTCTTCTCCGGCCACATCTTCTGATTTTCTTTTTATAGGAAAACCATAAAGTGTCTTTTTTAGTTGTACAGCTGGTTGGCCAGGAGTTTTTTTATTATACATTTTTCCACCATATTTTAACCGAACGTCTTCGGGATTGATTTGAACCGGAAGGGTTTCGATCAGGTCGAAAGTAGCTGGAAATTGGAATAAAAGATTTTCTCCAGAAGTTGATTTTTTGAAAAATGGGACCTTATATCTCCTTTGGTAAATATGAAAAACTGCCTTTGAAACCAGACTAAAATCGTATAAAACATTTGTACGATACTGATCACTTAATATTCCCATTAAACCATCCCTCAATATATCTTATTTTATTCAAACAATACAATATTTTTAGTACATTATACAATTGAATTATTGAAGTGTCAATAATTTTACTGAGGTAAATCGTGTAAATTTATTTGTTTTGAAACAGTTAAAATATCTTAACTTCGCATTTAAATAAATAATAAAGTATGATATAATTTCTTCAAAGCATTTGGAAGCGAGGGGTAATGTTTGAAGAATAAATTTTGGCAAATTTTTGCTTTGGGAGCTGTTTTTACAGTTTTTTCGGGATGTAGTGTCGAAAATTTTTTTGAAATTCAGAGTGCGATGAATCCACCACGTTTGTCAGAGAATCAAAGCAGTATAAAAGAGGCGGTTAAAGAATATTTTGGAAGTGATGTCAATTGGGTATATGTGCGATCAGATAGTAGATATTCTGCAGTTGTTAATGCAGATTTATTATCGAGTGAAAATAATTTAAAAATTGTGTTTTGTAAATCTCCGGGTGATTTCGAAATAATACATATGCTTGCACTGATTTACCAAGAAAAAAAGTATAAAATAGCTGATGATATTTTGATTAATGCTTCCGATATAGAAAAATTTTATACTGTTGATGAAGATGGTAATAAAGAATTTGTAATTTCGGTACTGGATTCAGGAAAACTTTCTAAAACTTTTTATGCGTACAAATGGGAAAAACAGGTTATTTCTGAAGTTGATTTATCGCAGAAAACAATCGAAAAATTGAAAAAAGAAAGTAATACAGGAGGCCTTTAAATGAAACGAATATTGGTAGCTGAAGACGAAGAAGCAATAAGAGAATTTGAAGTTATAAACTTACAACGTTCAGGATATGAAGTGGTTGATACCGACAGTGGAGAAAAAGCTTTAGAAATGTTTGATCACTATAATGGAGATTTTGATTTGGCGGTTTTGGACATAATGCTTCCGGGGATAGATGGAATGAAAGTTTGTAAAGAACTTCGCAAAAGAAGCGATACAATTGGAATAATTTTGCTTACGGCAAAGACTCAGGAAATGGATAAAATAAGTGGTCTTATGCTCGGCGCCGACGATTATATAACAAAGCCTTTCAGTCCGTCAGAACTTGTCGCTCGGGTAGACGCTCTTTATCGACGTGTTGCGCTTAATGTCATGAGAAGTGAGAATAAATTTCACGAGGAGATTAAATTTGGCGAATTTGTTCTTAATTTAAAGAACCGTGCTTTAAAAAAACGTGGTCATATTATCGAGCTTACTCAGGTAGAATTTCAAATTATGGAATACTTTTTTTCAAATCCCGGTACGGTTTTAAGTCGTACTCAAATACTTCACCACGTGTGGGGAGAATCAAATAAAGCTGAGGAAAAAATAGTTGATGTAAACATAAGAAGACTCAGGATGAAGATAGAAGATAATCCATCTTTTCCGCAGCACATAATTACTGTTTGGGGAATGGGATATAAGTGGGAAAATTAAGGTAGAAGGGTTTATTTTATGACTATAAAGGGAATAAAAAGGCGTTGGATTTTTAACAGTTTGGTTTTTACTATAGTAATTTTTGCAATTTTGGTAACGGCATTTGCTTTGGTAATCAGGGGATATTTCTACAGCGGAATTAAGCAGACTCTTAAAGGTAGAACGAATGAACTTTATAGCATGTTTAAGAGCTATTCGGTTCAAACCGAAACGAATTTTTCGGATATTGCAAAGGAATACGTTAAAAATTTCACAGACAGCGATACGATGGAACTAATGATTTTTGATGAAAACAATGATACGATAATAACATCGACTGGTTTTTTGCCTGATTGTCCGGAAATAAGACCTGACTATGACCAAGCGAGAAATTCTCAAAATGGATTTGGCATATGGGAGGGCAAGTCTTTTAGCGGTGAAAAATTGATAGCAGTTACGCGCTGTATCTATGACCGTTCGAATAAATATATCGGAGCGGTTAGGTACGTAGTGTCAGTAGAAGAGGCCAATACCAGAATAATTTTCGGAATGATTATGCTTCTTATTTTGTGTTCGATTGTTATAGTGTTTATGATTGTTTCTGGGACTCAGTTTGTAAAATCGATAGTTACACCGGTGAGCGAAATATGCCTGAAAGCTCAAATGATTGCAAGAGGAGATTTTCACATAAAAATAGATAAAAAATATGATGATGAAATAGGAGAACTCAGCGATACGATTAACTATATGGCTGAAGAATTAGATGCTTCGGAAAAAATGAAAAATGAATTTATTTCATCGGTTTCTCATGAACTTCGCACACCTCTTACAGCAATAAAAGGTTGGGCAGAAACCATGCAAATATGCGATTCTGATCCTGTAACAATGAAGCGTGGTTTAGATACAATAGTAAAAGAAGCCGGAAGGTTATCGTGGATAGTTGAAGAATTGTTGGACTTTTCAAGCATTAGAGATAAACGAATTACTCTAGTAAAAGAAAAAATAGACATCTTAGCGGAACTCGGAGAAGCTGTTTATATGTTTAAAGATAGGGCAATTAATGAGAAAAAAACATTAATATACAATGAACCTAAAATGCTTCCGCCGGTGATGGGAGATAAAAATCGTTTGCGTCAAGTGTTTATAAACATAATAGACAATGCACTGAAATATACAGCTGAGGGTGGTGGAATAAGCGTTAGTGCAGGTATTAACGAAAATATGGTGTATGTCAGTGTTACAGATAATGGATGTGGAATTCCCAAAGAGCATTTGCCGAATGTAACAAAAAAATTTTACAAAGCAAATTATTTAAAAAAAGGTTCTGGAATAGGACTTGCCATAGTAGATGAAATAGTTGCTCTTCACGGAGGAACATTAAATATAATAAGTGAAGAAGGGTTTGGTACTACTGTTACGGTGAATTTTCCTGTTTTTTTAGAGAAAATTCAGGATAAAAATGAATCCGATTCGGAGAGTCTCTCATGACAATAAAAGAATTATATAATTTTATTTGTAAAGAATTTGAAAATGCCAAAATTGAAGATTATAAGTGCGAAATAGAATACATATTTGAAAAATATTTTGGACTTACAAAATCAGGTATGATTATAAAGTTTGATGACATCGTGTCCGAACAAGCTAAGATTGATTTGTTAAAAATTTTGGACAAGCGTAAAGATGGAATTCCTTTACAGTATATACTCGGAATATGGGAATTTATGGGGCTTGAATTTAATGTTGGATCAGGAGTGCTTGTACCTCGAGACGATACAACGGTGCTTGTTCAAGAAAGTTACAGATATGTCAGTAAATTAAAAAATCCGAAAATAATTGATCTTTGTAGTGGAACCGGTTGTATTGCAATAGCTCTTGATAAAAATTTAAAGAATTCTCCTGAAATATATGGAGTAGAAAAATCAAAAAAAGCGTTCAAATATCTGAGTAAAAATGTTGAATTTCATAAAAGTAAAATTGAATGTATTAATGCCGATATTTTTGAGATATATTCAAATTTCAGAGATGATTTTTTTGATATAATTATTTCCAATCCACCATATATAAAAAGTTGTGACATAAGAACTTTACAAAAAGAAGTAAAAAAAGAGCCGCTTATGGCTCTTGATGGTGGGAAAGATGGACTTTATTTTTATAGAAAGATATCCGATTTGTGGACGTCAAAACTCAAATTTGGCGGTATGATAGCTTTTGAAATAGGTATAGGGCAATCATCGCAAGTAAGTGAAATATTGATAAACCATAATTTTAAAAATATACAAGTAATTAAGGATATAAATAGTATTGACAGGGTAGTAACCGGAATAAAATAGATTATCGTTTTGTACCGGTTAGTTTATACGCTTAATTTGTTTGAATTGAATAATCGCTTATAAATATTGAGTATGATAAAGGAGTAAAACCATATAGGTTTTACTCCGTCAATATTTTTTAATAATATTAATTGTTATCGATTTTATACATGTGTTTAATAAGTTCGATAATTTTGCAGCTGTATGCCCATTCGTTATCATACCATGCAACAAGTTTTACAAAGTTACTGTTTAGCATTATTCCAGCTTTTTCATCAAATACCGAAGTGTGAGAATTTCCGCAAAAATCACTTGAAACAACCATTTCGTCGGTATATCCCAAAATACCTTTCATTTCGTTTTCAGATGCTCTTTTTATGACTTCGCATATATCTTCATACGTTGCTGATTTTTCTAATTTACAAGTTAAATCAACAACCGAAACGTTAGGGACGGGAACTCTGAAAGACATACCTGTAAGCTTTCCTTTAAGTTCCGGAATAACAAGAGCACAAGCTTTTGCTGCTCCGGTCGACGAAGGTATTATATTACATCCGGCAGCTCTGCCTCCTCGCCAGTCTTTCGCAGATGGACCGTCAACGGTGTTTTGAGTGCTTGTAATAGCATGAACGGTTGTCATAAGACCTTCTACGATACCGAAATTGTCGTTTACTACTTTGGCAAGGGGAGCAAGGCAGTTTGTTGTGCAAGATGCATTAGATACGATGTTCATGGAAGATTCATATTTTTCTAAGTTGACGCCACATACAAAAGTAGGTGTTATGGTATCTTTTGCAGGAGCTGATATAATTACTTTTTTCGCTCCTGCTTTGAGGTGAGCATCTGATTTTTCGGATGTACAGAATACACCGGTGGATTCGACTATGTATTCTGCTCCTACAGTCTCCCAGGGAATATTTTTGGGATCTTTTTCTGCAAATACGTTTATCATAGTTCCATTTACATAAAGAAGTCCGTTTTCCGATTTTATTTGGGCGTCAGGTTTACCCTGAACGCTGTCGTATTTAAGCATATAAGCCATATAATCGGCACTTACAAAAGGGTCGTTTATTCCCATTATTTCAATTGAAGGTTCGTTCAGTGAAGCTCTTAAAACCATTCTTCCGATTCTTCCAAAACCATTGATACCGATTTTTATTGACATGTTCAACAGCTCCTTATAAAAAAATTAATTAATAAATTATGTGCACGTAAGAATAAATATATTACGGATTAATGAATTGTTATTGAACGAACTTCAGGTTCTTGTGGGGCGTTTATTTGTTTGTAAGATTCAGCCAAAACTCCGACAATGTATAAAGCTATAAGGATTTGAAGAGAAGAAACAGATATAGCCAAATCGCTTACATCGTATCCTCTTAAATATTTGATAATCACAGGCACAGAGTTTGCGAGTATAAGTAAGATCGAAGGCATTCCGAAAATAAACATTTGTTTTATAATATTGTAATTTGAAGAAGTTGCGAAAACCTGTGTATGATAGACCATGAACAGAGCTAAAAATGAGGTCAATCCAACTTCGTAAACATTCGCATTGTTATTGTATATGGACAGGAATAAAATCATTGACATTCCGAACCACATCGTCGGACAGAAAATGAAAAACGGCACTCCCGAAAAAATATTTTTTCCGGTAAAGAAAGAGGCGGAATTCAATGCGAAAGTTATACAGCAAAGTATAGATAGAAGCGACATTACCACAGGTTGCCATTCAAAATCATATTTCGAATTATCGTTAAAATACGTTGAAATACACCAGAAGAATGCAATTGAGATAAGAGCACTTACTATTCCGAGTAAAGCATTTTTCTTTATGTCCATGTTTTTGAGTTTTATTTCGCTGAAGCAGGAAAAAATCGCAAGAGATGCAATGGCTGCCATAAATATACAAGTAAATATTGCAGATTCCACAAAGCTAATTGTAAAGAGTGCAGAACAAATTTTAAGAGGAACCAGAGTTAGCGTAAAAGCAAGAAAAATCAACCAAGTATTTTTTAAATTCAATTTCAATTTCAATACCTCCAATAAAACATATTTTTAAAAACTCGTCCATATTATTAATAATGAAACGTTCTCAGAAGATAGTTTATATAAAGTGTTTATTAAAGTCAATAAGCAAGAAAAATTGTTGTTTTGGCTGTTAAAAGTAACGGGGGTTTGAATATGAAAGCATCTTTTAAAAGGAACATTTTATTTTCATTGGTATTGTTTTTGTGTTTGATTTTAATACCACTTTTGTCTGTGGGTAGGAGTGTTAAATGTGATTCAAATATCAGCGATTTTAAAGAAAAACCTTATAAATCGAAGATAAATTCCAAATCTTTTTGTGTTTTAGACGAATCAAATGGTGAAATATTGAACATACCCGACAGAGAATTTTTATATGGGGCGGTAACTGCGGAGATGCCTGCAAGATTTGAACCTGAAGCGCTTAAAGCTCAAGCTGTGGCCTGTTATACATATTTTTGTAAATCTCGGAATGATTTTGAAAAATCAGCTGATAAGAGTCGAAAGTACGCATTTAAAGTCAATACCGAAAAGTGGATAAATTACGTTCCTGAAGATCAGATGCATAAAAAATGGGGCAGTGAATTTGATAAATATTATTCCAAAATAAAAGAAGCCGTAGACAGTGTTTTTGGAGAAGTAATAGAAGATGAGGGTAACTTGATATTGGCTGCATATCACGCAATTTCTTCCGGAAAAACAGAAAAATCATCAGATGTTTTTGGTGGAGATTTGAAGTATCTTACAAACGTGGAAAGCCCTGGAGATAAATTTGCTTCAGGATATGAAACTACTGTAGATATTACGTTTGAGAAATTCAAAGAGGTTACTTCGAATAAATGGAACGATTGTGATTTCAGCGATATTCCGGAAAATTGGATTAAGGATATTTCACGTACCGAAGGCGGAATGGTTAAAGAAATTAATATAGCTTCTCATAAAGCAAAAGGTATTGAAATTCGTGAAATGTTTGGACTGAGATCTTCGGATTTTTATGTTGATTGTGATAAAGATGGTGGTAAATTTATATTTAAGGTGTTAGGTTATGGACACGGTGTGGGTATGAGTCAGTGTGGAGCGCAGTATATGGCTAAACAAGGAGCAGATTATAAAAAAATACTGGAGTGGTATTATCCAAATACAGCTGTAGTGTCGTTGAATAAATAAATTTTAATCGGTTGAGTTGCTTACGAAATGATGGTATAATTAATTCAGAGGTGAAAAATAATGTGGTTTTTAATGCCCGGAATTACTTTTGAATATTTGTTGATGAGAATTGCTGCCGTTTTGGTTGTAGTTTTCGTAACTTTACCGTTTCATGAATATGCCCATGCGATTGTTGCACGAAAACTCGGAGATAATACTGCAGAAATGTTTGGAGCGCTAAAATTCAATCCACTTTTTTACTTTGATCCGATAGGTGCGGCGTGCGTTCTTTTTTTTGGATTTGGATGGTCTCGTCCTGCTCCTGTAAATCCTTCCAATTTTTCAAATCTTCGCAGAGACACTGCTTTAGTTGCTGCTGCAGGTCCGATTTCAAATTTTTTGTCGGCACTTGTTGGGGGATTTCTTTTGAATCTTGCAATAGTGTGTAATTTGGGAAATGATTGGTTGTACTTGTTTTTTGCAGTTTTTATAAAAATAAATTTGGAAATAGCTGTGATCAATCTTATACCTCTTATGTCTTTAGATGGTTATGCGATATTCGGTTCACTTATGCCTCGCAAACTTTGGGCGATATATTATCCTCACCAGCGTACTGTAGAGATTATTTTAATAGTCCTTTTGTTTTTTGGAATTCTCGGTGCTCCGATAAATATTATTGAAAATTTGATGTATAACTTTATTATAAGAATAACCAGTTTGCCATTTTTTTATGTATAAAATTTGAAAAATTTCCAATAATAAACATCATACTGAAAAATTAAGGAAAAGAACAAGATGATTTGGCTGTATGTAGCGTTGCTAATTTTAATTATTTTAATTGTCATTCTCTTTTTGCCTCTTAATGTTGTTGTAAGGTATCCTGAAGTACCCAATGTTGAAATTTTAATTTTGGGAATTAAATTGAATGTTTTTAATAATAAAAATAGTTTTGATAAGTCGAAGAATGAATCTTTGAAATCGGGAAACTCTGAAAATAAAATTTTTGAAGCATTTAAAAAAAGAGGATTTGTAAAATCGTTCAAAATGATGTACGATATTCTAAATGCTTGCAGTGAAGTATTTGCAAAATTAATGAAAAAGATTAGTGTAAATAAGGTTAAACTTTTGGTTAAAGTAGGGGCTCCGAATGTTTTTTCTGCGGCAATTAGGTACGGACAAGCTTCTGCGGTTGTGTATCCATTTATGTCTGCAGTTAATTGTATTTCTTCTCCGAAAGATTTTAAGGTTGAAGTCATGCCTGATTTTTTAGGAGAAAAAATTACTTCTGAATTTGAAATTAATGTAAGTAGTAATATTTTCAGGATTTTTTGTGTGGTTTTTTTTGCGGTTAAAAAGTATCGAGAATTATACAATTAGTATACAACTAAAAATCGAAAAGGTGGTATTTTAAATGAGCGATAAACTGGAAGGTATGATGGATTCTTCAATCGAAAAAATTAAAGAGGTCGTTAACGCAGACACGATCATAGGTAAAGCGATAACCACATCTGACGGTACAGTAGTAATACCTGTGTCGAAAGTAAGTTATGGATATGCTTCGGGAGGTTCTGATTTTGCTTTAAGTAAGCACCCGGATAAAGATTTGTTCGGAGGAGGAAATGGAATAGGTGTTAATATAGTTCCTGTTGCATTTTTAGTTATTTCTCAGGGTGATGTAAAACTTCTTCAAATACAGTCCTTTGATGGGGCAATTGATAGAATTATTGCAATGACTCCCGATGTTATTGATAAAATTGCAAATAAAATAAAGAAAAGAAAGAGTTCAGTTAACGAACAAAAAGATAAATAATTTAAAAAGCCGATTCCATGTTGTGTTTGAAACTTTAATGTGGTGTCGGTTTTAATTTTTTATATCAATGATGAGTGTTAACAATTTTCTAAACCTGTTAATAAAATGGTATTATCACAATTTAAGTTGGTGATATATTGAAAAGTAAGGTTTTGAAAACGGTTAGCATTTTTATTTTATTAATTTTTTGTATTACAATGGTTTCTTGTTCGCAAAATTCAGATACAAATATTTCAAAGGTTCGGTTAAATGAAGTTACACGTTCAGTGTTTTATGCACCGCAATACGTTGCATTGGGTCTTAATTACTTCAAGGATGAGAATTTAGATATTGAATTAATAAGTGCCGATGGTTCAGATAAGACTATGACTGCAGTTTTGTCATCACAAGCTGACATAGGTTTATTAGGACTTTCTTCGGTAATTAGCGTATATAAACAAGGTAAAAAAGATTTTCCGATTTTATTTGCAGGAATTACTCAACGTGACGGCAGTTTTCTTGTAGGAAGAAATTCGGAATTCAGTTGGAAAAATCTAAAGGGAAAAGAAATTATTGCCGGAAGAAAAGGCGGAGTTCCGGAAATGGTTCTTGAATATATTTTGTATAAAAAGGGATTTGATGTAAAGTCGGACTTAAAGCTTTTAAATAATATTCAGTTTAATTTAATGAGCGTTGCTTTTAGTAGAGGTACTGGGGATTATGTCACTTTGTTTGAACCAACGGCTTCGATGATGGTAAAAGAAAAAAATTTTCATATTTTAAGTGCTTTGGGTGAAGAATGCGGAAAGATAGCCTATACGGGATATTGTTGTTCCAGAAGTTATCTTCAAAATAATGAAAAAACGATAAAAAGTTTTATAAAAGCTATTTATAAAGCTCAACGGTGGATAAAGTGTCATACAGCCCAAGAAATTGCAAAGGTAATTGCTCCGTACTTTGTAGAAGCGGATGAAAATTTGCTTACCGATTGTGTAAGTAACTATCTTAAATATGATGTTTGGTGCGAAAATCCTGTAATTGATGAAAAATCTTTTGATCTAATGCAGGAAGTTATGATACATGCTGAAGAACTTGACGAGAAAGTAAATTTCGAAAATATAATCAATACACAGCTAAGTGAAGAAATTATATGTGATAAAAAAGCGACATAGAAAAGAGGGAATAAAGTGGAGTCTGAAAAAATTCTGGAAATAAACAATGTGCAAATGAAATATCACACCCTTCAAGGAGAGACTACAGCGATTGAGGGTTTAAACTTTGATGTATATAAAGAAGAATTTTTAACCATAGTGGGACCGAGTGGATGCGGAAAAAGTACAGTGTTGTCCTTAATTTCGGGACTACTTGAACCGTCTGAAGGTTCGGTAAAAATAAATATACCTGATTCAGAAAAATATATACAAAAGGTTGGATATATGCTTCAAAAAGATTATCTTTTTGAATGGAGGACTATTGAGCAAAATGTTTTACTTGGGCTGGAACTCAAGCATGCATTAATTCCTGAGACGAAGTCATATGCAATTGAATTAATGGAAAAATACGGTTTGGGAGAATTTTTAAATCATTACCCGGGTCAACTTTCCGGGGGAATGAGGCAGAAAGCGGCACTAATAAGAACTTTAGCCGTTAAACCTCAAATTTTACTTCTTGATGAGCCTTTTTCGGCACTCGATTACCAGACGAGAATAAATATATCTGAAGAAGTTTTAAATATAATAAAGAATGAAAAAAAGACTGCTGTATTGGTCAGTCATGATATATCGGAAGCAGTTTCGCTTTCGGACAGAGTAGTTATATTTTCTAAAAGACCAAGTAAAGTAAAAAAAATTGTCAAAGTTGACTTCGGTTCAGATAAACTTTCACTACATGAAAAGAAAAATCATAAAAAGTTTAACGATTATTTTGATATCATTTGGGGTGAGTTGGTTGAATGAGGAAATAAATACAAATGTTATTTCTCGGGAACATAAGAATTACCTAAGACGAAAAAAGCGAGAAAATTTTGCCGTAAAAGCAACTCAAACAGGTTTTTTGATTTTTTTAATTATTATTTGGGAAATAGCTGCACAATTCGAATGGATAGACCCGTTTATAATGAGTTCTCCGTCGAGAGTATTTAAGACTTTGGTTAGTCTTAATTCTTCTAATCAATTGTGGAATAATGTTGGAGTAACCGCATGGGAAACCGTTGTGGGGTTTTTGTTTGGAACGATACTTGGAATTGCATTTGCTGTTGTAATATGGTGGTCGAATTTTATTTTTAAAGTTTCAGATCCTTATTTGGTAGTACTTAATGCTTTGCCGAAAGTTGCTTTCGGTCCTATTATAATAGTTTGGATGGGAGCCGGAACAAAATCAATAATAATAATGGCACTTCTTGTTTCTGTAATAATAGCGACTCTTAATATTCTTGCAGGGTTTAAAAATGTGAGTCCTGAAAAAATACTGCTTATGAAATCATTTGGGGCAAATAAAATTCAAATTTTGACAAAACTTGTAATACCGGCCAATATTTCTACAATTATATCCACTTTAAAAATTAATGTAGGAATGTCATTGATAGGTGTTATAACCGGTGAATTTTTAGTGGCATCCAAAGGAATAGGTTACCTTATAGTTTATGGCGGACAGGTTTTTAAATTAGATTTAGTTATGGCAGGAATATTTTTGCTGTGTGTAATTGCAATTTTAATATATGGAGCGGTATCTCAAATAGAAAAAATTTATACAAAATTTGCAAAATAAGTTGTTCAAGAATTAATTTGAGCACCAAGTAATATGTAAATAATAGGAGGCAATTTGAATTCACAAAAGTGGAAATATTTTATAAAGTGAAAACTATTTTAATACCAGTTAATAATTTATAGTTTTTAAATGTTGTCTTTAAGTAAACCTTTATTGTTGTTTAGTATTGGAATGCGGTAATCTCAATTGTTTTTCCTCTCGTTGAATTTATGGAGTATTGATTATATTTTCTTTTTTGTATATTTATACATATTTATTTTAAATAATTTATCAAGTTTATTTTTAAATTATAACTTGTTTATGTAAATTAAAAAGTTTTTTATTATAGGATATTTCCATGATACGCATTCACTTATGATTTGAAAAATTCATACTATGTAATTGGGTATATAAAAAGTTTAATTAAAATTTTAAAAGATAGGAGAGTGCTTATGAACGAATCTATGATGCATATAGTTGCTCGGCAGTATGGAATTACGCCACTGCCGGAAAATCCTGTTGTCGCTATGGCATATGTACCTTACCAGATAGCAGATAATGTGTACAGTGCGGAGCAGGGAATAAATATGGGTACTATGTTTCCGGAACTTAGCAAACCGTTTGAAGGCGAATCGGTAGGTGAAAATAAATGAGTGAGCAAGAAATTATGTTAAGACGAATTGCAGCAATAGATTTTGCAGTTGTGGAATTAAATTTGTATATGGATACTCACCCTGATGACAGCGAAGTTAACGCTAAACTAAATGATTATCGTGAACAAAGTACTTCTCTTAGAGAACAGTATCAAGAGAAGTACGGCCCAATTACTTCTAAGAGTATAGAGGATAACCGTTGGGGTTGGATAGCAGATCCATGGCCGTGGAATAATTCCGAGGAGGAGAACAGCTGATGTGGGTATATGAAAAAAAATTGCAATATCCGATAAATATAAAAAATCCTAATCCGGCACTTGCAAAAATGATAATAACACAGTATGGTGGACCGGATGGAGAATTAGGCGCTTCTCTTAGATATTTAAGTCAAAGATTTTCAATGCCATATCCAGAACTTAAAGCTATTCTTACAGATATAGGTACCGAAGAATTAGGACATTTGGAAATGATTGGAGCTATAGTTTATCAGCTTACAAAAAATTTGACACCGGAAGAAATTGAAAAAAATGGTTTTTCAGATTATTTTGTAGACCACACAACCGGTATATATCCCACTTCTGCCAGTGGTCAATCTTATACGGCTGCGAGTATGCAAGTAAAGGGTGATCCGATAACTGATTTGCATGAAGATTTAGCAGCAGAGCAAAAGGCACGCACTACATATGACAATATTTTAAGATTTTGCGATGATCCTGATGTTAAAGATCCGATAAGATTTTTAAGAGAACGAGAAGTGGTACACTATCAGCGTTTTGGTGAAGGACTTAGAATATGTACGGATAAATTAGACAGTAAAAACTTTTATGCGTTCAATCCATCTTTTGATAAAAGAAAATGAAAATACCCGGCATACCTTTATGTATGTCGGATATATTTTTAATTTTTTGTGAAATTTTAACTGTAATGTGTGTTTTAAATTAACATACTAATTTTTTAATGAATGAATTTTATTGAGAGATTTCACAAGAGATTTAAAATGCTTTCCTTTGTCTTCAAAATTTTTGTATAGATCAAAACTGGCACAAGCAGGAGAAAGTGCTACTATATCTCCGGGTTGTGAATTGTTATATGCTGCTTCTACAGATTCATTCATAGACTTTACTTGTATTATTTTTGGATTGTTTTTTTTGTAATTTTCCGATTCTATAACTTTATTCTTTATTTTTTCGGACGTATTTCCGAGTAAAATCAGTACAGAGACTTTTTTAGTTATTTCCGAAGCAAATTCGTCAAAAGATATATTTTTGTCATATCCTCCCGCTATGAGTAGAATTTTTTTATCGAATAGCGACAATACTCCTTTTATGGTCCGATTTGGCGTAGAGGCTATAGAATCATTATAATACGTGACACCGTTTATTTTATCTACAAATTCTATTCTATGTTCAACTCCATTAAAAGAGTTGGCAATTTTTCTTATATTTTGAAATGATACTAAATCAGAAATAGCCGTAATTGCAGCAAGATAGTTTTCTATGTTGTGACAACCGGGAATTTTTATTTCTGAAACATTCATTATTTTTTCGTTTTTGCCGTTTCTTGAAATTATAATATTTCCATCGTCGGCTTTCCAAATACCGTTTTTAAGTTTGTTTGATATACTGAAAAATAAAGTTTTTCCTCGAGTTATGTCTTTCATTTTTTTTGTTTCGAAATTATCAAAATTCAAAACAGCTTTTGAAAATGCATTTTGGTGTAAAATAATTTGTTTTTTTGCATCGATATATTCTTGCATGTCTTTGTGAACATCAAGGTGATTCGGTGATATATTGGTTATGACGGCTATGTCCGGGCTTCTTCGCATAGAGATGAGCTGAAAGCTCGACAATTCAACGACTGCAATATCATTTTTGTGTATCTGAGATATTTTGGGTAAAAGCGGAGAACCGATATTTCCTCCCAAGTGAGCAGTAATTCCCTGTAAGGTTAACATTTTGTATATAAGAGTAGAAACGGTAGTTTTTCCGTCACTTCCGGTTATTCCTATTATTGGGCAAGGACATATATCAAAGAAAATTTCCATTTCTGATGTGACGATAGCACCGTTTTCTCTGGCAGTTGATAATTTTTCACATAAAAAATTCATTCCCGGAGTTCTGATAATTATATCATACTCTTCGTTCCAAATGCTTTCGTCATGAACACGTAAAGAAACAAATTTATTATTCCTTAAGTGTTTAATTAAATTTTGGTCTAAATCATCTTCTTTTTTTGAATCATATACACTAACGGCTATATTTTCATGTGTAATCATGTCTATAAGTGGGGCATTGCTTCTTCCCACGCCACAAAACAATATTTTTTTGTTTTTTATTTTTTCTATAAATTCGTCGTAATTTTTATACACGTTTTTCTCCTTGATTTTATAATATTACCAAAGACGATTTTACAATTTAATAAAAAATATGTCCATAAGAACTTTATGTGAATTTTTAGTTTTTTCTACATTGTTATGTAGCGGCTTTGTACGTAACCGAGATTTTCATTTTCACCTATAAGATACCAATTTTCCCATTGACTGACAATTTTAACTTTGGTGTTTGCAGGCAAACTTCCGGTAATTTTTGATGTTTCAGAAGGTCTTACGCGGAGAGTTACATCTGTGTTCGTAATTCCTATGTCGGATTTTTGACAAGAAACAAAGGGTAGACCGAAGTATTCTGACAATGACATAACAATGTTTTTGGAAATTTCTTCAGTGTTTTCACGAATCCAATTGATATCTTTTGTGCTGTCTTGAAATCCAATTCCTATTGTTACGGTAGGAAAATCAGAAATTTCTCCATCTTGGGATATCATTTTTACGTCTGATGGGTTGTAATGGATATTCCCTAAATTTTTACTGATGATGGTTGCAAGACGTTTTGATTCGGGGTTTCCTGCAGTAAAAAATATGTAAATTCCTTTAGTATCGGATGGAATGGGTATCGAATTGTTGTTTACTGTAAATATGATTTGAGCTGTTTCAAGATTGTTTTTTTGGAAAGTGTCTTTTTCCGGACTTGTTTTATCCGAATAACTAATGCCGCTTAAATTGAGGCATTCATTTATTTCTGCAACTATTAATTTTATGTAATATTCGTAAATTTCGTTTAGATTTTGTGTTTCAAAATAAGCAGTAGGCATTGATCATCACTCCGTTAAAAATTTTAAAATTGTTTTATTTTTCCCACTTTGAAAAAAATTTTTTTGATGGCATACCGGGTGGACGTAAAAATCTTCCAAGGCCAAATAAGCAATTTGGATCTTTTGTTATGGTGTTAATTTTACTTTCGCATATAAATGTTGCTTTGAATCCAAGAGATTTAACTATTTCTTCAGTACAATCGCTGCAAGCACCAAAAGGGTAAAAAAATGCTGAAGGTTTTGAACCGGTTTTTTCAAATATTAAATTTTGAGATTTTTCCAAATCTTTGGAGAGCTTATTTTTATAAGATTCTTTTGATTCACCTGACTTTTTTGTGCATCCTATTCTCGGCTTTTTGGCAGAGTGCATATTATATGTGTGATTTTGAATTTCTACCAATCCGGAATTTGACATCTCGGAAATTTTTTCCCAATTTGCGTGAGCATATTCGGGAGCCTCGTCTTTTACTTCAGAATATCTGTCAGCCTCTTTGGCAATTGGAGAAAAAACAAATTTTGCATTGTACTTTTTTGCTAACGGAAAAGCATAAAGGTAATTATTAAGGGCTCCATCGTCGAATGTCAGTAAAATAGGTTTATTCGGAAGTGGTTTTTTACCTTCTGTGTATTCTGTCAAATCTCTTACGAAAATTGTTGTATATCCGTTTGAATTTATATATTTGAGGTCATTTTCAAAATCTTTTTCAGATATTATGAATTTGTTGTTTTTAGGGTTTTTGAGAACCATGTGATACATTATGACCGGTAGTTTTATTTCTGCAACAGATTCTTCTGAAGGAGATGTTTTTTGAGAATGAAAAGATATGCAAAATATTGATACTGTAAAAATAATTGCAGCGACCAAAGAAAATATTATTTTGTTTTTCAATTTGTGTTTGAAGTAGAACCCGATATGCATTATTTTTATTCTCCGATACTTTGAATTTTATTTAATAATATGGTTGGTGATAAGTGGTTATTACGAATTTAAAAATTTGCTTGACATAAGTAAAAGAATAATGTAGACTAATATAAGCTGTAAAGCTGATACGTTGACAGCGTTAAGCTTTGGAAAGAGCGTGAACATTTATGGATAAGGAAATTAGGATTCCGATTTTACTTGATTTATATGGTAATTTGCTTTCCGAAACACAGCGATATTACTTAGATTCATATTACAATAATGATTTATCGCTTTCCGAAATATCGGATAATGTGGGAAAAAGTCGTCAAGGAATATGTGAATCTATTAAGCGTGCAGAGTTGATTTTGATAGATACTGAAGAAAAGCTTGGATTTTTGAAAAAAACAGAATCTTTAAAGAAAGATTTGTCTTGTATTGAAAAAATGATCTATAAGCTGAAAAATAATCTAAAAACTACTCAGGCTACGTGCTTTGAAAGAGATTTCCGAGAAATTTTTAAGACATTGAGAAAATATAAAGATGAATGACGTAAATTTGAAAGTAAGGTGATATTTTGGCATTTGAAAATCTTTCCGAGAAGATTTCTGCAGCTTTTAAAAGGCTCAAGTCTAAAGGAAAATTAACAGAAGATGACGTAAAAAGTTCAATGAGAGAAGTGCGTATAGCACTCTTGGAAGCAGACGTTAACTACAAAGTAGCCAAAGAGTTTACTAACAAAGTCATTGAAAGAGCAATAGGAACTCAAGTCATGGAAAGTTTGACTCCTGCACAGATGGTAGTCAAGATAGTCAACGAAGAATTGGTGAACTTGATGGGAGAAGAAAAGAATCAGGTCAAATTTTCTTCGAAACCACCTACCGTAATTCTAATGTGTGGACTTCAAGGTTCAGGAAAAACCACTCATTGTGCAAAATTGGCTTTAAAGTTCAAAAAGCAGGGACATAGGCCATTGATGGTTGCATGTGACGTTTATCGTCCGGCTGCAATAAAGCAACTCCAAGTATTGGGACAGCAAATAGGAGTAGAAGTTTTTGAAATGGGAAACGAATCTCCGTCAAAGATTTCTCAAGAGGCTGTTTCATATTCAAAAGATCATGGAAATGATGTAATAATAGTAGATACGGCAGGGCGTTTACATATTGACGAGCCGTTGATGAATGAACTTAAAGAACTTAAGTCTGTGTTGAACCCGCAAGAGATATTGCTTGTAGTGGACGCTATGACAGGACAAGATGCAGTTAATGTAGCTAAATCCTTTAATGAACTTCTTGATATTACCGGCGTAATACTCACAAAACTTGACGGAGACACGAGAGGCGGAGCGGCACTTTCGGTAAAGGCTATAACGGGTAAACCGATAAAATTCATAGGTACCGGTGAAAAACTTGAAAATTTAGAAGATTTTCACCCTGATCGTATGGCTTCGAGAATTTTGGGAATGGGTGATGTACTTACATTAATAGAAGATGCAGCGGCCAATTTTGATAAAAAAGAAGCCGAAAGAATGAGTCAAAAACTTAAGAAGAATAGTTTTGATTTGGATGATTTAAAAAATCAAATGATTCAAATTAAAAAAATGGGTCCTCTTAAGTCAATTTTGACGAAGCTTCCTGGAATGGATAAACACTTAAAAGATGTGGATATTGATGACAGAATAATGGATAGAACTTATTCGATAATTTTATCTATGACAAGTGAGGAAAGAAAAAAACCAAGTATAATAAATCCTTCTCGTAAGAAAAGAATTGCTCAAGGAAGCGGTGTAAAAGTGGAAGATGTAAATAAACTGCTTAAACAGTTTGAGCAAATGCAGAAAGTTATGAAAAGATTTAAAAAAGGTATACCGGGATTTAGATTTCCTAAATTTTTTAAATAGTTTATATGTTTTATAGATTTAAATATATAAAAAATAATTAAATTTTAATTTTGGAGGAAAACAAAAATGGCAGTAAAGATAAGACTTCGCAGAATGGGAGCACACAAAAAACCTTTTTACAGAATAGTAGTTGCAGATTCCAGAGCACCTCGTGATGGAAGATGTATCGAAGAAATAGGATATTTTAACCCTATGACTGAACCGGTTCAAGTAAAATTGGATATGGAAAAAGTAGAAAAATGGATAAAGAATGGTGCACAGCCCACAGATAGAGTAAGAAGTATTGTGGAATATGTGAAAAAAGAGTCTAAACAAGCGTAGAAAATCCAAAGGGGAACTTTTTGATGGATGATTTAATCGAAAGTTTGTTAAGTGTTATCATACGTAATCTTGTAGATAATAAAGATGCGGTTCGAATTGAAAAAGACGATTCAGCTCAAGATGGATTAATTGTTTATCGAGTAATTGTGGATAGTGAAGATATGGGTAAAGTAATAGGTAAACAAGGTCGTACGGCAAAGTCCATACGTAGTATAGTTCGGGCTGCGGCTATTAAAAATAACATGAAAGTTGCGGTTGAAATAGGCTGATAACAAAAGTATATATGCGTTCGGCAGCTTTTGTCGGACGTATTTATATATAATTTTATAGGTGAAAAAATGAAAAAAGAGTATTTATGTATTGGAAAAATAGTGGGTTCAAGGGGAGTAAACGGTGAAATTAAAGTAGAACCGTGGTGTGATTCTCCCGAAAATTTTTATGATATTAAGAATATCTATATTGATATTAATGCCGAGCCTTTGGATATAGCCGAAATTAGAATTCACAAATCTCAAGTTTTGTTAAGAATAGCAAGCGTAGACAGTAAAGATTCTGCGGAAATGCTGCGTGGAAAATTTGTTTATGCGTATAAAAAAGATATTCCTATAGAAGATGGAAGATATTTTATAGAAGATTTAAAGGGATGTATGGTTTTTGATTCCGAAAAAAATAGGTTGTTCGGAAAATTAAAAGATGTTTTAAATACTGGTGCAAATGATATTTACGTTATTGAAGATGAATCAAAGAAAGAATATTTAGTTCCCATAATTGACGGAACTGTTAAAGAAATAGATGTCGATAACCAAGAAATTTTAATAAATCCTATAAGAGGAATTTTTGATGAGTAATATTCAGATTGATATTATGACATTATTTCCCGAAATGTGTGAATCTTTTTTATCTGAAAGTATAATAGGTCGAGCAAGAAAAAATGGATATTTAGATATAAAATGTCACCAAATTCGAGATTTTGCATATGATAAACATAAACGTGTAGATGATACACCATATGGTGGAGGCAAAGGAATGGTCATGAAAGCTGAACCTATATATCTTTGTTTTGAAAACATTTGTAAAATCAGGAACACTCGTCCTAAAGTTGTATATATGTCACCAAAAGGAAAAGTTTTGACTCAAAATATTGCAAAAGAATTTGTAATGTGTAAAAATTTAGCGATACTTTGTGGACATTATGAGGGTGTAGACGAAAGAATTTTGGATGAAATTGTGGATGAATATATTTCAATTGGAGATTATGTTTTGACAGGTGGAGAACTTCCGTCGTTGGTTTTTATAGATGTTGTTTCTCGCATGGTTCCGGGAGTTTTGTCTGAAAATATATGTTTTGAAGAAGAAAGTCATTACAATGGTATGCTTGAGCATCCTCAGTATACAAAACCATACGAATGGCATAAAAAAAAGGTGCCTGATGTACTTGTTTCAGGTCACCATGCCAATATTGAAAATTGGAAAAAAGAGATGTCAGTTAATGAAACTAAAAAGTATCGCCCTGATTTGATAAAAAAAATGTAAAAAATCGTATAAATTTGTCATGATTTTATTAAATGTTAATGTTATACAAAAAACGAAAAAATTTTTAGCACTGTATACAATAGGAAGTGTTAAATTTGGCTTTTGATGTACGGTTGTAATAAAAAAATTATTTTTTATTGACTAAAATGATAATTGTGATATAATGTTAACACTAATATATTTTGTAATAATTAATAATGAAGATTTTAAAGTAAGTAAGGAGAGAAGTATTATGTACGTTAAAGAAGTAGTAGTTCAAAATCAGGTGGGACTCTATGCCAGACCGGCGACTTACTTTATTCAGAAGGCTAATGAATTTAAATCATCGATTTGGGTTGAGAAAGATGACAGAAGAGTAAATGCGAAGAGCCTCTTGGGAATACTTTCTTTGGGAATTATAGGCGGAACAAGTATAAGAATAATTGCTGATGGAACTGATGAAGAAGAAGCAGTAAATCAATTGGTTAGATTGGTAGAATCAGGTTTTTCAGGTGATTCAAGCGATTCGGTTGATTTGGGAAATTCAGGTGATTCACAAGAAGAATATTTATAATTTATCTACTATTTTTCCCGAATTTTTAAATATTACATTTTCACGTATGGTTCCTCTTGCCATCGATGTGGGATAAATGGAGGAATTTCTACCTACTATCGTTCCAGGATTTAGGACTGCGTTGCATCCTATTTCGACAAAGTCTCCAACTATTGCACCGAATTTTCTGAGTTCGGTGTTTATTTTTTTGTCTCCGTATTTTACTGAAACATTTGATTTATCTGATTTCACATTTGAAATTATAGAACCTGCTCCCAAATGTGCTCTATATCCCAAGATCGAATCCCCGACATAATTGAAATGTGGAATTTGAACATTATTAAATAAAATAGCATTCTTTACTTCAGTAGAATTTCCTATAACACAATTTTTTCCAATGATTACACTTCCACGTATAAATGCACAATGTCTAACTTCAGTATTTTCGTAAATAATTGTTGGACCGCCGATATATGAAGTAGGAGAAACTGAAGATTTTTTTGAAACCCAAACATTTTCTTTTATTTCATCAAATTCATCTTTGGATAAATTTTTTCCTGTTTCAACGATGTATTCTTTAATATGAGGAAGCACTTCCCATGGATAGTAAACGTTTTTGAATAAATTATTTGTAGAAGTTTGTGACATGTCTAAAAAATTTTTGTAAAAAAACATATTTTCTTTCATAAAAAATAGCAACTAAATCTTTAGTTTCCCTAAAAATTCAATTGCTCTCCTCCTTGTAGGTATTAAATTATTTTTTAATTTGAGCAGATGGAAAAGTAATGGTAAATTCCGTACTTTGTCCGAGTTCACTGGTAACTTTAATGCTTCCGTTATAGGATTCGACAATATCTTTAGCTATTGCCAATCCCAACCCGGATCCCTCAATTCCAAGTTTTTTCAAATCTTTTGAACGATAGTATCTGTTAAAAATTTTATCCAATTCATCTTTTGCTATTCCTATGCCCGTGTCTTTTATGATTACTATAACGTGATTACTTTCTTCAGTAATATTTATAAACACTTTTCCTTTTTCTTTGTTGTATTTTATAGCATTTTCGAGTATATTCGTTAAAATTCTCGCCACTTTGATCTCAGGCATAGATACGTATATATTTCCTGAATTTACGTTTATATCAATATTTATATTATTTTTTTCTGCCAAAGGCTCCAGAGATTTTACATATTTGTGAATCTCTATATTGATATTGCAGATATCAGGATTGTTATTTGTAGAACCAGAACTTGAGTTTTGAGATTCATAAAGCATATCATTTACCATTTTCAAAAGGCGGTTCGATTCCGAGGCAATAATATCATAAAATTCTTGTGTAGTTTTTTCATCGTGTGAACTTTTTCTCAAAAGCTCCACAAAACCTATTATAGAAGTAATAGGAGTTTTTAAATCGTGAACAATGTTTCTTATGTTTCCTATACCAATTTTGTTATTCATTATAATTTAACTGTAAAATTATACAGCCTCTCGAACCTCCTTTTTTTAAAATTTAAATCTCGTCTTCAGAAGCAAACCTGTATCCTACGCCTCTTACTGTCAGTATATAACGCGGATTTTCTGATTCATCTTCAATTTTTTGACGGAGATATCTAATATGAACATCGACAGTGCGTGCATCTCCGCAAAATTCAACATCCCAAACTTTTTCCATGAGTTGATCTCTGTTTAAAACCCTTCCTTTACTCAACATCAAAGAAGTTAGTAAATCAAATTCTTTCATTGTTAAATCTATTAATTTACCATTTTTCATAACAGTTCTGCGAGCCAAATTTACGGTTATTTCTCCGCAAGTTATAATATCATTGTTAGGATTTACTACGTTTGAGTATTCTTTTCTTCGAAGTACTGCTTTAACTCTTGCACAAAGTTCTTTAAGACTAAATGGCTTTGTTACATAATCATCTGCACCCATTTCGAGTCCTAAAACACAGTCTACCTCGTCATTTCTTGCAGTGAGAAGTATTATCGGAATGGTACGTGTTTCTTTGTCAAGTTTGAGCCTTCCGCAAATACTAAGGCCGTCGGGAGCCGGCATGACCCAGTCCAAAACTATTGCATCCGGTATACGACGTTGAATAGCTTTTAATAATTCATCTCCGCCGGAAAATTCCTGTGTTTCAAATCCATACTCTTTAAGAGCTAAAGCTGCGAGTTTTCTTATGTTTGGTTCATCGTCAACTACGTAGATAAGTTCTGTTCCTGTTTCTGACATCTTTTAATGCACTCTCCTGATAAATATTATAAATTTAAAAAACAAGTTAAAATTTATACCCCTGCGTATTAATCATATGAAATCGTTTAATGAAACTATAACCTTTCACTACAATCTACATTATAGTATAGATTTAAAATAAATACAAATAAGTTGAAAGTATTTAGAGTTAATATTTGTCTTTGTAAATTTGTGACCTATAAATCACAATTATGTGATTAACATTTGTTTGAAATAATAAAATTAACATATAAGTTTGGTAAATAGTTTCAAAAAATTAATATTTCACATGGATTAAAAATTAGTTTCAATATGGATATAATTTCTGATTGTTTAAAGTATATCATTAAAAGAAGATTATGTACAACTATTTTTAACAATTTATATGCCAAAAATTAAGTGAAAATTTTATTTCATATTTCTATTGACATTTATAATATAATGTATTACAATAGGAAAAGTAAAAGATACCGCAGAATGGAGCAGTCTGGTAGCTCGTCGGGCTCATAACCCGAAGGTCGGTGGTTCGAATCCACCTTCTGCAACCAAACATATCCCAAGTCGAAAGATTTGGGGTATTTTTATTTATAACGCGACATTGATTTTAAAAAATAAAAGGGGAAAAATACAGTGAAAAAAATTTCTAAGTTAATAATTGCTTCAGGTAATGAAAATAAAATTGTTCATATAAAAAAGTTTCTGAAACCGTTTTCACTTGAAATAAAGAGTATGGCCGAATTAAATTTGATAGCACCAGAAGAAAACGGTTTAACTTATGAGGAAAATGCTTTGATTAAAGCTGAAAGTATTTTTTCTCAATGTAAAACACCGGTTTTGGCAGATGATTCCGGATTTGAAATAAAGTCGTTGCACGGTTTTCCCGGAACTGTATCGGCAAGATTTGCATCTGCGTGTGAAAGCTATGAAAATGCATTTCGTATTTTGAACTCTTGCATATCTTCAGATTTTCGAGCATCATTCACTACGGTTATAGCCTTGATTTACGAAGATGGTGGTCAAATTGTTAAAAAACTTTTTAAAGGAGAAATAAACGGTAATTTCGTTTACCCAGGCAGAGGAACACATGGTTTTGGATATTGTCCTTGCTTTGAACCTGAGGGATATAACCAAACATTGTCGGAAATGCACGATGATATTCGTATGAAATTTAACCATAGAGCTATAGCGCTTAGTAAACTTTGTGATTTTTTAAAAACGATATTATAGGTGAATATTCATAATAAAAAGGAACAGGTAAGCTTTAAAGTGTACCTGCTCTTTGTTGTATTTTTGAATTTTATATATTTACCTCTATGTGATCATTAGACCAGAATGATGGTGTGTAAATCAATTTTAAATTTTGGTCATTTTCAGGAACTTCAAAAGTTAAAGAACCCGATATCTTCCCATCTTTAGCTATTTTTGTACTATCTAATGTTTTATCTAATATGTATTTGATATCGTGATAAACTCCGTTGCTATCGAGTACTTTAAATTCAAAAGGGGATACATCTATAGTGTCGTTTGTATTGTTTTTTATTGTTATATCTGCTTTTACATATCGATTTCCTGAAGTAGGTTTTAAAAATTGATTTCCGCTTTTATAATTTTTGTTAACTGCTGTTACGGTAAGTTCTTCGCCTTTAATATTTATAGTTTCACCGACTTTGTGTTCAACCGTTTTATTTTTGTCTGAATCCTCAGTTGAATCGGATTTTTTTTCTGAGGTTGAGTTGGTGTTGGTGGAAGATTTAGAATCGGAATCAGTGTTTCCGCAACCTACAAAACTAATCGATATGGTTGCTACCATTAATATTAATAAAATTTTTTTCATACTTTTTCCTCCTTTAAAACATTAATATTTAATTGGTTTAACTAAATTTTTCTCCTTTCGTATTATTTGTGGAAGTAAAAACATACTATAGTTTGTGTAGTATATTACGAACTATATCACTTTGAATAATAAAAATCAAGTATTTATAATTATTATAGGTGATTTTTTTATGAACAACTATAGTATAGGAAGTAGGATAAGAAATTTACGCCTCAGTAAGCACTTGTCTCAGGAAAAGGTTGCGCTAAGGGCATGTATTACTACTGCTTATCTTGGACAAATAGAAAGAGAAGAAAAAAATCCCACTGTCAAATTGGTAGAAAAAATAGCGAATGTTTTGGAAATTTCCTTATCAGATTTGTTTAGTGATCAGTCTGTAAATTCGAAAAAAGATGATGAATTTGTCGAAAATATAATTTTTGAAATTAAGCAACTGTCGGAAAAAGAGAAAAAAGAAATATTAAATATTATAAAATCTATAGTCAAGTTTAAAAAAGGTTAAAATTTTTTGAACAAAGTGAGCGATAACCATTTTTTGATGCAAGATTATATAGTAAAAGTTGTTTTAAGGATAATGTTATTTAATTAATGATCTTAGTTTAGATAACAAAAAGACCACCTATATGCTCAGTATAGGTGGTTATATGATGTTATAAAAAATTTTGTATTAATATATGTTAAACATTTCTTGGAGTTCTTCCATTTTTTGAGTTTTAGTCAATCCTAAACTCAATAATATTCTTGCTTTTTGAGGAGATAGGTTTCCGGAATAAATACCTTTTGTTTTTATTTCCGAATCTTCGTATGTTATAAGTCCATTGGAAACTCTGGATGCTCTTACAACAGGAATTCCACTTTCTACAATTTCTTTTATTTTGTCATCCCATTCACTACTGCTTCCACCACTTCCTGCTCCGGCTAAAACTACGCCACGGCAGGTTTTTGATATGTAATCAAGTAGATCTGTTCCTGCATCTATATAAAACATAATTATTTCAACTTTGGGCATATTTTCGACATCTGGGACGTTGAACTCTGTATCCAGGGTGTGTCTTTTTGTTGAAGAGTTGTAAAAAAATACTTGATCGTCTCGCATATAACCAAGGCATCCTAAATCTTTTTGACTAAAAGCACCGGTTCGAAAGGTATTAACTTTGCAAATATCTCGTGCACCGTATATTCCGTCAGAAAAAGTTACCAAAACACCTTTTCCGGAAGCTTCTGAATTTGCAGCTAAAGCGACTGCTTGATAAAGATTGAAAGGGCCATCAGCACTTATAGCTGTTCCGGGTCGCATGGAACCGGTTATTACTACAGGTTTATTTGTTTTTAAAACTAAATTCAAAAAATAAGCAGTTTCTTCAAGCGTGTCTGTTCCATGGGTGATGACAAATCCGTCAACAGTATCATCCTCAGAAACTTTATTAATGTAATTTGCAAGCTCTATGAGATTTTTCCAACTCATATCACAACTGTCAACACTGAAAAGATTTTTAGATGTAACATTCGCAACTGATTCAAGACACGGGATATCTGAAACAAGCTTATCTACTTTAACCTGAGCTGAATCATATGCAGAAGTTACGCCTTCTTCTCCTGTGCCTGCAATTGTTCCGCCTGTACCTATGACCATTATGTTTTTTTTGTTGATTCTTGTTTTTGTGGTTTGCATTTACATCCTCCTAAGATAATATTATGTACAAACGCCTTTGACACAACAACAAGTTGTTCGACATAATACTATCTCAAGTTCAATTTTAAATCAATATGTAAAAGAAAAAATAATTATAGTGTCGAAATATAATATTTTGAATATTTTGTGAATAAAAATTAATTTATCGCGCTTGTTAGCCTCTTAAATACATGTAACAAATGTATTTAATTAGTGGTATAATATTAATGGTTAAAAATTACGTATTTGATTAAAAAACATATTTATGAAAAATTTAGTGTCAATATTTGCTTTAAGGTGGTAGTTTTATGGAAAAAATCAATGTGGGTATAATATTCGGAGGAAAATCTTCAGAGCATGAAGTTTCAAGAGTATCTGCACAAGCGATAGTCAATAATATCTCAAAAGAAAAATATAATATTCACTTGATAGGAATTACAAAATCTGGTGAATGGTTTTTATTTACCGGAAATAGTGATAAAATTGGAAATGGTGAATGGGAAAACAGTAGTTCTAAAAAAAGAGCATTTATTTCTCCGGATTCATCTGTAAAGGGATTAATTGTAGATAATGGTAATGAAAATTTCAAAACAATAAAGTTGGACGTAGTTATACCAGTGCTTCATGGAAAAAATGGTGAGGACGGCACAATGCAGGGATTACTTGAACTGTCGGGGATACCTTTTGTAGGATGTGACACTACTTCATCATCAGCTTGTATGGATAAGGTAATTACTAATTGCGTGCTTTCATATTGTGGAATAAATAAGCCCAAGTTTAATTGGTTTTATGCTTGTGATTTTGAAAAGGATTCTGAAAAATATATTGAAGAAACTGAAAAAATAGTAAAAAAATATCCCATGTTTATAAAACCGGCAAATGCAGGTTCTTCTGTTGGAGTAAGTAAAGCCAACAATCGAAAAGAATTAATAGATGGAATAAAAAAGGCCTCTAAAGAAGATGGAAAAATATTAATAGAAGAGGGAATAGTCGGAAAAGAAGTTGAATGTGCGGTACTTGGCAATGAAAATCCTATTTCTTCAATTGTCGGAGAGATAGCACCGTCAAGTAGTTTTTACGATTATGAAGCTAAATACATAAGTGATTCTTCAAAGCTTTTTATTCCCGCAAGAATATCTGACAGCATTTCAGAAGAAATTCGTCAAACTGCACTTTTGGCATATAAAGCAATGGGATGTACGGGATTATCGAGAGTTGATTTCTTTGTTGAGGAAGGTACAGATAAAGTTTTGCTAAATGAAATAAATACTTTTCCTGGATTTACGAATATTAGTATGTATCCGAAACTTATGAAAGAGATTGGTATTGATTTTTCGGATTTAATAGATAAACTTATAGATTTTGCTTTGCAACGAAAAGAATTAAACGAAAGGAGATAAAAAATTGGAATTATGCGAAGAGACCGAGAGTTGTGATACTTTGAAATTCAGTCCCATAGGGATTTTCGATTCCGGACTGGGAGGTCTTACGCTTTTTAAAGAACTTAGGAAGCTTATGTCATCTGAAGATATTATTTATTTCGGAGATACTGATAGAATTCCGTACGGTGCGAAAAATGAAGAACAGATAAAGAAGTGTACTGCTCAAGATATTAATTTTTTAAATACGTTTTCTCCTAAAATTATTGTTGCGGCTTGTGGAACAGTGAGTTCTTATTTAACTGAAAATAATTTTGGGTTAACGAAACCAATAGGAGTTATAGAACCTACATGTTTGTCAGCGGCACGGAAAACTCGAAATAAAAAAATCGGTGTGATGTGTACTGAGGCGACAGCCAAAAGTAAATCTTATGAAAAATTTTTGATGAAAATAAATCCAAAATTTGAAGTTTTTACAAAAGGCTGCCCACAACTTGTTGATATTATTGAAAGCGGAGATATTTCTGGTGAAAATTTCAAACTCTCAAATGCTGTAAAATCATATGTGGACTCGTTGTTGATTTATGGTGTTGATACGATAATTTTGGGATGTACACATTATCCTATAATAAAAAAAATCATAGGTGAATTTGCGGGAGATTCGGTTAATTTAGTAAATTCAGGTTTGGAAACAGCGAAATTTGTCAAAGATTATATCTTTAAAGAGAAACTCAACAATGACCGTAAATCTGAAGGATTCTCCAAATTTTATGTAAGCGGAAACAAAAAATCTTTTTCAGATACTGCTCAGATATTTTTGGGAGTAGATATAAGCCAAAATGTTTTCAAAATAAACATAGATGAATATTAAAAATAAATTTTGGGAGTTGTGACGTATTAAAGAAGATTATTTGATAGATATAAAATCGATTAGGAATATTGACCAAGAGGAAGATCTAATAGAATTAAATACAACAGGAACGTTCGCAAAAGTTGAGGGCAAGTATTACATAACTTATAAAGAATATGACAGTAATAATCCTCGAATATATAAAATGTGTATAGTAAAAATCGATGCTAAAGGTAAAGTAGAGCTTATAAAAAACGGGGTTGTTCAAACCAAACTTATTTTGGAAAAGGATGAAAGACATTATTGTCCTTATAATACTGAACACGGAACTTTTATCGTTGGAATATATACTGAGTGTGTTGAATTTAGTTATAGTGAAAACTGCGGAGAATTGCTTCTTAAGTATTCAATTGATATAAATTCGGTTTCTGCAGGTACCAATGAAGTTTCTGTAAAATTCAGGAAAATAGATAAATAAAAGGAGAAATTATGTATAACTTAGAAAAAACAATTAATGATTTAAGAAATGCAATAAATAAATCACTTAAAATTTTATTTGAAAAAGGTGAAATACCAGAAAATTTTTCTTCAGATTTTGCTATAGAAGTTCCTGCAGATAAAAGTCATGGGGATTTGTCTGCAAATGTGGCTCTTGTTTCCGCAAAATCACTTAAAATGTCTCCCAGAAAAATAGCCGAGCTTATTTTAAAGAATTTTTCTGTTGATGGAATTTCAATTGAGAAAACAGAGGTGGCAGGTCCAGGATTTATTAATTTTTTCCTGGGAGCAGAGTTTTTTTCAAATACCTTGAAAGAAGTCAATAAATTTGGTAATTCCTATGGTGAAAGCGATTATGGAAAAGGGAAAAAAGTAATGGTGGAGTTTGTCTCTGCTAATCCCACAGGTCCGATGCACATGGGAAACGCACGACTCGGTGCTTTGGGTGATTGTTTGGCATCTGTTTTGAGTAAAACAGGTTACAATGTTTATAAAGAATTTTATGTAAATGATGCAGGTAACCAAATAGAAAAATTCGGTTTATCTCTTGATGTGAGATATCGTCAGATATGCTGCGGAGAAGATTCGATTCAGATGCCTGAAGAATGTTACCAAGGATATGACATAATAGAACTTGCCAAAGAATTTTATGATATTTACGGTACAAGCTATATAGATAAAAGTTATGATATTCGTAAAAATGCTCTTGTGAGTTTCGCTTTGCCGAAAAATATTAGTCGGATGAAGCGTGATATGGAAAAATATAAAATAATTTATGATAACTGGTTTTATGAAAGTAAACTTCATAATAACGGAGATGTTAAAAGAGCGATTGAAATTTTGAGAGAACGAGGATACACATATGAAAAAGACGGTTCATTATGGTACGCCTCGACTAAATTTGGTTCAGATAAAGACGACGTTTTAGTTCGAGATAATGGAATACCAACATATTTTGCAGCTGACATAGCATATCATTACAATAAATTTGTTACAAGAAGATTTGATACATGTATTGATATTTGGGGTGCGGACCATCACGGACACGTCGAGAGAATGAAAGGCGTTATGCAAGCTATGGGAATAGATAGAAATCGCCTACAAATAATACTTGTTCAGTTGGTAAGACTCATGAAAAACGGTGAAATTGTGCGTATGAGTAAAAGAACAGGGAAGTCAGTACAACTTTCAGACCTTATTGATGAAGTGGGAGCGGATTCTGCAAGATTTATATTCAATACACATGAAGCAGGCTCAGGAATGGATTTTGATTTAGATTTAGCGGTCAAACAGGATATGCAGAATCCTCTTTATTATGTACAGTATGCTCATGCACGTATTTGTAGTATTTTCAAGCAATTTAATAGTTCTGATAAAGTTAATATTTTTTCTGATGATGTGAATTTAAATGTTTTGTCAGATGAATCAGAAAGAAATCTTATTTATTTTATTGCTTCATATCCGTCTGAATTATTAAATGCTTCTGTAAACTTAGATCCTACTAAAATAACACGATATGTGATATCTCTTGCCACTCTTTTTCATAAATTTTATTCAAGGTGTAAGGTAATTTCTGAGGATTCCAATCTTACAAGTGCCAGACTTTATTTATGTGGTTGTGTTCGAATAATAATAAAAAGTATATTGGAAATGTTCAAAGTGGAAGCTCCTGAATTTATGGAATAAAATTAATATGTTTCTATGGAACTTAAACAGCGCCTCTTCTTTTTAGATATAGAAAGGTGTGCTGTTTGATTTTTGAAATGTAAAGATAATTAGTCAATAACGAGGAATAAACGTCAATACTGGATTAATTATCAAAAATTTTTGTATCTCTTTAGCGTTTTGAGGTGTTTTGAAACTTCATAAATTAGTGCATTAATTTTTTGTATAAAAAAACACCCTTGAATGGGTGTTAATTAAAAGTGGTGGGAGATGGTGGATTCGAACCACCGAAGCGAAACGCAACAGATTTACAGTCTGCCCCCTTTGACCGCTCGGGAAATCTCCCATATGTAACAAATGCTGGAGCTGGTGAAGGGACTTGAACCCCCGACCTATTGATTACAAATCAATTGCTCTACCAACTGAGCTACACCAGCAATCGAATATTTCTCACGCATTACAGCATAACATGTAATAATGTGTATGTCAACACTAAAAAATCAATTGTAAGATTTTTTGGATTAATTTGAATCATACATAATCATTTTGTTTAAAATTACTTCAATTCAGAAAGGAGAAATAATTTAGTTTTTGAAAAATATTTTTATAAAGGGTGATTTTTATGGAATATAACGGCGTTGATGTTTCAGAACTTCAGGGTAATATAAATTGGGCGAGAGTGGCTCAAAACGGAATTGATTTTGCTATGATAAGAGCTACGTATGATTCATCGGGTATGGATAGCCAGTTTGAAAAGAATATGCAAGAAGTTTCTCAAACAAAGATTCATGCCGGAGCTTACCATCAATCAAGTGCTCAAAGTGTAAATGAAGCGGTAACTGAAGCCAATTATTTTTTGAATACCGTTAAAAGATATAATCTTACTTACCCTTTGGCTTTGCGTATGGAAAGTGATTTTGATATTCAAAAAGGGAAAGATTTTTTTACAAACATTATTGTTGCATTTTTGAATGTAATAAAAGAAAACGGCTATTATCCGATTTTTTATGCAACGCAGGAAATGATTGATAATTTTATAAATATGGATCGTATTTCGAAATTTGATATATGGCTTGGTGCGCCTTCTGCAGATACAACAAATGTCCCACGAATTAAAAATGTTACAATATGGCAGCATTCTCAAAGAGGAAGTGTTCCGGGAATAGCCGGAAATGCAAATTTAGATATATCTTTTGTTAATTATCCCGAGATTATTAAGCAAGAAGGATTTAAAAGTATCTCTGAAGATACAAATCAAAGCAGAAATTTAGAGCCTGATTTCTCGGAACCCACCTTTTACACTGTAGAAAAAGGTGACACACTGAGAAATATTGCAAAAAAAGTTTTTGGTGATGCAGAACAGTATCGTAGACTTATGGAACTTAATAATCTTACACGTCCGATAATTTTTGCAGGTCAAACTTTGCGTATACCTGCGAGCATAAATTCGGATATGATTTTATATCGTGTAGTTCAAGGAGATACATTATGGAAATTGTCGGAGAGGTTTTTAGGTCAAGGTCCCCGCTATGATGAAATAATGCGTATTAACAGATTGTCAAATGATATGATTTATCCAGGACAAATACTTAAAATTCCTTCAGAGGTTCAAAATAGTCCACAGTATTATACGGTTCAACAGGGAGATACTCTTTGGAAAATAGCTCAGAATCATTATGGAAACGGAAATAGATATGTGGACATAATGAAAGAGAATAATTTAAAAAACGGAAATTTAAGAGTAGGTCAAATTTTGGTTATTCCAAAGATACAATAGTCTTTTCTAAATCATAACCACGATAATATCATGTAATTTTTTACATACAAAAAGCCATCAGATTTACTGGTGGCAAATTTTTACATTAATATTCTCTTGCTCTTCAAAGTTTTTTAAATTGTACTCAAGGCATTCATATGTTTTAATGAATTTGCCTATTATTAATTCTTGTATTAATACTAAATCTTTCTCGAATGCTTCCATTAGATTATTAAACTGTTTTTTTCTTTTTGTGATGAGATAAGTACGAAAATTTGTTGATTTTTTAAATGGTTTTAATTCTTGAGCCTCTTCTAATTTATTAATTACTTTTATCAAATCTGCCGGCATTTTAATTCCTTGTTTTATAAATTCGAAAGTATGATTATTGTGGATTAAAAATAATTATTTATAGTTAAGTGATAAAATATTAATATAAAATTGTAAATAATTTTTATGTTTTTTATCAAAAAAATATATTAAATATTAAATTGGATTTTTTAGAGTATATGGTATAATTATCAAGTGAAATCATAAAAAGGATGGATTTTGAAATGGAAAACGGTCTTATAAAAAAACTTAAGAGTGGTTCGGATATCAGAGGAGTAGCTCTTGACGGTGTTGAAGGTGAAAAAATAACTTTAACAAATGAAGCGGTGGAAAAAATATGCCGAGCTTTCACCGAATGGATTTCCAATAAGAATAGAATACCTGTTTCAGCAATTACAATAGCGGTGGGTCATGATTGTAGAATTTCGGCTTCGAGAATAAAAAATGTTGCAATAAATACTTTTAGGGATATGGGAGTAGACGTATATGATTGTTCTTTAGCGTCGACTCCGGCAATGTATATGGCAATTTCTGTTTTATCTTGTACCGCTTCAATTCAAATTACTGCCAGTCATCATCCATTCAATAGAAATGGCTTTAAATTTTTCACTGTAGATGGTGGAGTTTCAGAGTCCGATATTAATGAAATTTTGGATTTAGCTGAAAATAATGCATTTTCTTCAAGTGAAAAATATGGAAGTGTGCGATCAATAAATATTATGGATTATTATTCAGAAAATCTTCGTCAAATAATAAAAAAAGGTTTAGATATTGATGAACCTCAACCTCTCAAAGGTTTAAAGATAGTTGTTGATGCCGGAAATGGGGCAGGTGGATTTTTTGCAGAAAAAGTGCTTAGACCTCTGGGAGCAAATATTGAAGGAAGTATATTCCTTGAGCCCGATGGAATGTTTCCGAATCATGTTCCGAATCCGGAGAACACCCGAGCAATGAAATATATAACCGAAGCTACACTTAAATCTTCTGCGGATTTGGGAATAATATTTGATACCGACGTTGACAGGGCAGCTTTTGTTGATTCAGATGGAAGAGAGATATCTAAAAACAGATTTATAGCTCTTACTTCTGCGTTAGTTCTCAAAGACACTCAAGGTGGGGTAATAGTAACGGATTCTGTGACGTCGGATTATCTTAAATCGTTTATTGATAAGCTCGGAGGTTTGGCTTTCAGATACAAGAGGGGATATAATAACGTTATAAGTATGGCAAAAAGAATTAATGAAAAAGGTACTGACTGTCTGCTTGCAATAGAATCTTCAGGGCATGCAGCTTTTAAAGAAAATGGATTTCTTGATGATGGAGCTTTTTTGGCAGCTAAAATTATAATTGAACTTGTTAAGCGTAAGCGAGCCGGAGAAAATTTACAAGATATAATAAAAAATCTTATAGATGCTAAAGAACAACTTTGCATACGTATTCCCGTTAATGCTAAAAATGAAGAAATTGAGAAGATGCTGGTTGATTTAAAAAATTATGCCGATTCAAACAAACTTTTTTCATTAGATAAGGATAATATAGAAGGCGTTAGGATTAATTTTAATTCTAAACGTCAAAATGGATGGATATTGTTGCGTAAAAGTATACATGATCCTGTCATGGTTCTGTATGTTGAAAGTTACACAATTAATGGAGTACATGCAATTTTAAATTTAGTCCAACCTTTTTTAAAGAGATATAAATTTATTGATATGTCGGAATTTAATAGTGTATTTAAATAGAACGTAGTTGTTATGTGCAGTGGGTCGTAAAATTAATTTAAGTTTAAACAGTGTAAAAGTGGTTTTGCTTTGGTCAAAAAATTTATTTAAAAATTCTCAAAATATTAAAATTCTTAAGTATAAAGTGAGAATGTAGTTTAGTAGCAAGATAACAAAAATTTTGTTTATTAAAGGACTTTTCCCCAGCGTTTACGCTGGGGATATTTACTGCTATTTGGTAGTTTTTTAAAATTAGTATTTAAATTAAAATTAGCAGATAACTTTAAGGAAATAAAATTATCTAAAAATAGCAATTAATAATTTTTTAAATGTGAGTTTTAGTTTATAATTTTTGGGATTTTTCAATTAAACTTTTAAAAAAACTGTCAATGAGGTCGTTTAGCCTTATATCATCAGATGTTTCGATGTCAGAAGCGTCTATCATGGAGTGCCAAAAAATTTGATAATCAAACTTTGGGGTATCAGTAAATCTCGTAGTATATGGAGATGAGGGATGGTCACATTCGCCAAATCTTCTGGATCTTTTTGCTTTTTTTGCAGAAGCAAGAACGGATTCTTCTCTCGCTCTTTTTATGGGTGACATTGGTATAATTGCTTTTGGATTTTCTGAACATTTTCCTTCATCTTTTAATACACGCATAAAATCTCTTATACCTAATAAACAAACCATTCTGAGACTATTTGTTTTGTTATATATATATTCTTCTAAGTCGTGATATAAAGAATTATATCCAGATTTTGGATGGCTTCCTGTTTTATAATGTAAATCTTTTGGAATGCTTATAGCAGGAGCTTCATGCCTTGACACGTAAACATGGTGACGTTTGCAAAAACTTGAAGAAATTAGGTGATGTCTTTCATTCCCTGGAACACTACTTAAACTAGCGTACTTTCCTCCACTTCCTCCATTGAAAATAATTTTTTTTAGATGAGTTTCTACTGCTGACAAATCTGGTTCATTAGTTTCTATTAAATCTGTTAAATGTTTTTCTTCTATTGGAGTAGATGTCGTTGAAACTTGTTTATGTTTATTAGCTCTACAATACAGTAAATTACTGCTTATTGACGAACAAATTAGCAAAAAGAAAATTATTTGAAAGATTAATTTTAGTTTTAATTTTAGTTTGTGCATTTTATTTATCAACCTATAGCATTAAATTTAATTTATTTTTACTTTAAATTTATATTACTATATTTTTCTAAAAAGTCAAGATAATTTAAAAAAATAAAAATATTTTCTTAATATATTTTATATTGACTTATTTGTTTTGAAATGATAGAATTATTGAGGTTTATTTTGAAACCCAGTCCTTATCTTATTTATACGATAAGATCATAAGTCCAGAAGGAGGTGCCATGAGACATGGTTGAATTAAAGCATTCTTATGAATTTGTGTTAGTAGTATCTGTAAAGGTCGGAGAAAAGACCGAAGAGATAGTAAGCAAATTCAAAAATTTGATTGAGTCACACGCTGAGCTTACCAACATGAATAGTTTGGGAAAAAGAAAACTTGCTTATTTGATCAATAAGGAGTCTGAGGGCGAATATGTCCTATTCGAATTCAACAGTGGTTCGGAATTCCCGAAAGAACTTGACCGTATAAGCCGTATAACAGATGGTGTGTTAAGAACAATGATTGTTAAAAAAGAATCAGAATAGGAAGTGGAACAGTAATGTTAAATGTGGTGGTATTGACAGGAAGACTAACAGCGGATCCTGAACTTAGACATACGCCTAACGATGTTGCCGTTACATCTTTTACGATTGCAGTAAACCGCAGGTTTGCGCGTCCGGGAGAAGAGAGACAAACAGATTTCATAGATATAGTTGCTTGGAGAAATACAGCTGAGTTTGTATGCAAATATTTCACAAAAGGTCAACTTATAGCTATCGAGGGTTCAATTCAGACGAGAACATATCAAGATAAAGATGGAAATAAGCGTAAAGCATTTGAAGTTGTTGCAAAAGATGCTCAGTTTGCCGAATCTAAGAAAAGTGCTTCGGAAAGTTCTTTTGAATCGAATGGTTCTTCTGCGACGATTGTAGATAGCGATTCCTATTCAAGTGGAAACAATGAAGATTTCCAGACTATTGAATCTGATGATGATTTACCGTTTTAGTTTGGTATAAAGAGGGAAAAGGAGGAATTTGCAGTGGCAGAAAAACAAGAAAGAACTGAGAGACGTGACAATCGCAATATGCGTAGAGCCAGAAGGAAAGTATGCAGTTTTTGTGTAGATAAAGCTCTTAAAAGTATAGATTATAAAGATTGTGTGAAATTGAGACGTTTTATTTCTGACAGAGCAAAAATATTGCCACGTAGAGTTACCGGTACATGTGCAGAACATCAACGTAAACTCACAGTGGCTATTAAACGTGCTCGTTACTTAGCTTTGTTGCCTTACACAAGCGACTAATTTATGTTTAGGTATATTTGTTGTTCTATGTTTTTATAGCATAGGACAATTTTATTTTGGAAAAGAGTAATTAAATATGAAAAAAATAAAAAGTTTTGAAATTAATCATGATAAACTCGAAAAAGGAATGTACATATCAAGAATAGATGATGACATAACGACTTACGATATCCGAATGGTTAAACCTAATACTCCACCATATTTAGAGAATGCTGGTTTGCATACTTTTGAGCATATTTTTGCCACATATTTACGAAATAGTAAATATGCAAAGAATATTATTTATGTTGGTCCAATGGGATGTCATACGGGATTTTATTTATTAATTAGAGATTTATCTCAAGAAATTGCTATAAGTTTAGTGAAAAATGCTTTGAATTTTATTTCTGAATTTGAAGGCAGTATACCTGGTGCATCTAAAAGAGAATGTGGAAATTATAAAAATCACGATTTATTAAAAGCTCGATTTTATGCCAAGGATATGTTAAGTGTACTTGAAAATTGGCAAGTCAGTAATTTGAATTATTGTGAATAAAATTTAAATTCTCATATATTTTTTTCTTGAACATAAATTATATATAGAATATTTAGCTCAGGGGGATATTTATGAGAAACAATTACAGAAACAATCGAAACAATCAATTTTCAATTACAAATGATTATGGAAATGATCCATTTGTAGTTAATATTGAAAAAATTACAGAACAAAATAAAAATTTTAGAACAACCTTATGGACTGGTACTTATATGCAAGTAACATTGATGAGTATAGAGACGTCTTCAAGTATAGGGTTAGAAGTTCATCCGGAAACTGATCAGTTTTTTAGAATAGAAAGCGGAATGGGTCAAGTTTTTATGGGTAAATCAAGAGAAAATTTGAATTTCAGACAAAACGTAAAAAATGGTTTTGCTATTTTTGTACCTGCAGGAATTTGGCATAATGTTATAAATGTAGGCAAAGTACCACTTAAATTGTATTCGGTTTATGCACCTCCTCACCATCCTCGAGGAACTGTCAATCAAACAAAAAATGATTTGGATTCTTAAAATAAAACTATGTTAATTAAAACAACACTTCCTCAAGTATATTGGCGAAATTAAAGTCGCAAAAGGAAGTGTTGTTTGTTGTATAATTGATGAATGTTTAACATAATTTGCAGTTTTGTTTTGCTTTTGTGTTTTTATTTGTTATGTTATCATTGTTTGAACTTTTAAAAAATACATAATTAATTGACTAATTATTTTTTATTAAAAAAAATCTCCTTGACAAATTTGTGTCAAAGAGAGAGGGTTTAATCATTTTTTAAACTTTGATAAAAATTAGTCATTGTTGCATTTATATATGGTGCAACATAAACTGAAGCTATTCCAAATGTAATAATTATCAAAATGTACCACCATATGAACGAAATATCCAATACAAATAAATCCCATTTATGACCTTTCATCATTTCGTTGCTTTTTCTTAAAGCTTCATTTGCACTTAGTTCAGGATTATCGACCAATATAAAGAAAGATAATCTGTATGAATATGATTTAATAATTCCAGGAATAATGAATAGTAAACTCCATAAAAATGTAAATACTCCAATTAAAATGTTTAATAATATGGATTTTCCCCAGGCTTGAGTATATCCAGTTCCAATCATATTTAAATTTATTTTTTTACCTTTACTAAGTTCAATATAGGTATTACTAATCGAGAATTGCATAGGCGAATAAAAAAGTAATAAAAGGATACTTGGTATTAGCGCAACTCCGTATTGAATGGTAAAATCAGATGGAAATGAATAAAGGTAGTTCGAATTTGTTTTCCACATCCACAAATTTGAAAAAACTATACGAAATCCAATAAAAGTCCCCCTCATAGCAATAGATAGGATATAAAACACAAACAGCGTGGCTATGTTGTTTTTTATTTGAGATTTACCGAGTAACTTTAAATTTTTTCGCGACACTACTTTTCCTCCTTTCAAAATATTCGAATATATCTTAGCATAATTGTTAAAGAAGTCAATATTTATAGTATTTTCTTGAGATAATTTCCTGTGTAAGAATTTTTATTTTCGGATACTTCTTCAGGTGTTCCTTGTGCCACAATTTGTCCGCCATTTTCTCCTCCTTCCGGCCCCAAATCTATTAAGTAGTCACAAATTTTTATTAAATCAAGATTGTGTTCGATTATTATTATTGTATTTCCTGATTTTACGAGTTTTTGAAGAACTTCAGTAAGTCTGTGTACGTCGGCGGTATGAAGTCCGGTTGAAGGTTCATCAAGAATGTAAAGAGTTTTTCCCGTAGCTCTTTTTGATAATTCGGTCGCGAGTTTTACTCTTTGAGCTTCTCCACCGGAAAGAGTTGTTGCAGGTTGACCGAGTTTTACATAACCAAGTCCTACTTCTTTAAGGGTGTTCAATTTTGTTTTTATTTTTGGAATATTTTCAAAAAATTCATACGCTTCATCGACAGTCATATTTAAAACATCGCTTATGTTTTTACCTTTATATTCGACTGATAAAGTTTCTCTGCTGTAACGTTTTCCTTTGCATACTTCGCATGGAACATATATATCCGAAAGAAAATGCATTTCTATTTTTATTATTCCATCGCCTTGACATGCTTCACAACGTCCACCTTTCACATTGAAAGAAAATCTTCCGCTTTTAAAACCTTTTGATTTTGCGTCGTTTGTTGAAGCAAATAACTCTCGTATGTCGGTAAATACTCCGGTGTAGGTTGCAGGATTTGAACGGGGAGTTCTTCCTATCGGAGATTGACTTATATCAATAACCTTGTCTAAATTTTCAATTCCTCGAATTTCTTTGTGTTTTCCCGGAATATTTTTTGCTCGATTAAGCACTGAAGAAAGTTTTTTGTAAATAATTTCGTTTACAAGTGTTGACTTTCCCGAACCTGATACACCGGTTACACCCGTGATGGTTCCGAGAGGTATAGAGACATTTAAATTTTTAAGGTTATGTTCTTTTGCTTCTATGATTTCCAAATATTTTCCTGCGCCTTTTCTTCGAGTTTCGGGGACGGGAATAAATTTTTTATGACTCAAATACTGACCTGTGATAGAGTTTTTACAATTTTTTATATCTTCAACAGTGCCTGCACAGACTATTTGACCTCCATTTATACCCGAACCCGGACCAACGTCGACAATATAGTCCGCAGCATACATTGTATCTTCGTCATGTTCCACCACAATTACGCTGTTTCCTGCATCTCTGAGATTTTTCAAGGCATCGATAAGTTTATCGTTATCACGTTGATGAAGTCCTATGCTTGGTTCATCAAGAACATATAAAACACCCATTAGTGCTGAACCTATTTGAGTTGCAAGACGTATTCTTTGACTTTCTCCACCTGAAAGTGTTCCTGAACTGCGTGAGAGGGTTAAATATTCAAGGCCTACATTTTGTAAAAATTGAAGTCTGTTATTTATTTCTTTCAGTATAGGAGACGCAATGAGCAAATCTTTTTCGCTCAATTTAATTGATTTTATGAATTTAAGTAATTCTTTGACAGATTTTTCACACAAATCTGAGATATTTATATTTTCCACAGTGACTCCGAGAGCTGCATGGGAAAGGCGTTTACCTTTACATTCGTCGCATGAGATTTCATTCATAAATGATTCTATTTCTTGTTTAATCCAATTACTCCCGGTTTCTCGAAATCTTCTTTCAAGATTGGGTATAATGCCTTCAAAGGAATTTTTATATTTGGATTCTCCGTAAGAAGTTTTTCTTATTAGATCGAGTTTTTCTCCGTTTGTACCGTAAAGTATTATGTTTAATATATTTTCGGCCAAATCTTTGATCGGAGTATCAAGAGAAAATTTATATTTTTTTGCAAGAGCATCAAAATACATGTTTGCAATTGAATTTCCTTCCATAGACCACCCGCTGCCTTTTATTCCACCTTCATGAATTGACTTATTTTTGTCTGGAACAACTAAATTCGGATCTACTTTCATGAAAACGCCAAGGCCGGTACATTTTTTACATGCACCGAAAGGGCTGTTAAATGAAAACATTCTCGGTGATAATTCCTCTATGGAAATATTGTGTATCGGGCAGGCATAATTTTTTGAAAATAATATATCTTTTTCCATATTTACGTTTACGGTAACTATTCCACCTGACAAATCACATGCTGATTCTACAGCTTCAGAAATTCGGGACTTAACTTCCTTTTTAATTACTATCCTATCAACTATTGCATCAATGCTATGTTTTTGATTTTTTGAGAGACTTATATTTTCGGATAAATCATGAATTTCTCCGTCAATACGTGCTCTGACGAATCCGTTTTTTTTCAAATTTTCCAGTTCTTTCGAGTGTTCACCTTTTTTACCACGAACAATAGGGGAAAGAATTTGAATTTTTACATTTTCACCCAGTGCCATTATTTTATCGGTAATTTGGTCAATTGTTTGATGAGTAATTTCTCTATTACAAGTTGGACAATGTGGCACTCCGATTCTTGCATACAAGAGTCGAAGATAATCATAGATTTCAGTTACTGTTCCGACGGTTGAACGTGGATTTTTGGAAGTAGTTTTCTGGTCTATTGAAATTGCCGGTGAAAGGCCCTCTATACTTTCGACGTCAGGTTTATTCATTTGTCCCAAAAATTGTCTTGCGTATGAAGAAAGTGATTCCATATATCGCCTTTGACCTTCTGCGTATATAGTATCGAATGCAAGAGAAGATTTTCCTGAACCAGAGAGACCTGTAAAGACTACGAGTTTATCCCTTGGAACAGTTAAATTTACGTTTTTAAGATTGTGTTCTTTTGCTCCTTTTATTATTATATCTTGTGGCATAATACACGCTTCCTTTTTTATGAATTTTGTATTTTTTGAATTTCATCACGAAGAAATGCAGCGTGCTCAAATTCCAGCATTTGTGCGGCTGTTTTCATTTCTTTTGTGAGTTCTTTTATTATTTTTTCTTTTTCACGTTTATCGACTATCTTATAGGAATTTTTTCGATTTTTTAAATCTTTGCTGGATATCTCAATAATATCTGAAATTTTTTTGACAATTGTTTTGGGTGTAATACCGTGCTTTGTATTGTATTCGGATTGAATTTTTCTTCTTCTTTCGGTTTCTTTTATGGCTATTTCCATTGAGGGAGTAATTTCGTCTGCGTACATTATAACTTGTCCATTTGCATTTCGAGCTGCTCTTCCTATAGTTTGGATTAAAGAACGTTCGGAACGTAAAAAACCTTCTTTGTCCGCATCCAGTATAGCTACAAGTGAAACTTCAGGAATATCGAGTCCTTCACGCAAAAGATTGATTCCTACAAGGACATCCACTTTACCTAAACGTAAATCACGTACAATTTCCATTCGTTCCATAGTATCTATATCACTGTGCATATAGGTGACTTTTATACCTGCGTCTTTCAAATAAGAGGTAAGGTCCTCGGCCATTTTTTTGGTTAAAGTTGTTACAAGTACTCTTTCTTTTTTTTCTGTTCTTACATTTATTTCGTGTATTAAATCATCTATTTGTCCTGAAATCGGTCGTACTGAAATTTTCGGATCGAGCAGTCCGGTCGGACGTATTACCTGCTCAACTACATTTTGACTTTTTTCAAGTTCGAAATCTCCCGGCGTTGCACTTACGAATATAACTTGATTTATTTTTGAATAAAATTCGTCGAAAGTCATTGGTCTATTGTCATATGCGGAAGGTAATCTGAATCCGTATTCTATTAAATTTTCTTTTCTTGATTTGTCTCCAGCGTACATAGCTCTTGCTTGAGGAAGTGTGACATGCGATTCATCAATAAACATCAGAAAGTCCTTGGGGAAATAATCAAAAAGCGTAAAAGGAGTGCTTCCCGCAGGACGTCCCGAAAGTACTCGTGAATAATTTTCTATTCCCTTGCAAAAACCTATTTCTTCAAGCATTTCGGTATCATAATTTACTCTTTGTTCAATTCTTTGAGCTTCTATGAGTTTGCCATTTTCTCTGAAGTACTTAACTCTTTGATGCATTTCATCTTTCAATTCTTCAATGGATTTCATAAGCTCTTCTTTTGGAACGATATAGTGTGAAGCCGGATATATTGCAGCGTGCTTTAAAATTGCTGTAATTTCACCTGTAAGTGGATTTACTTGGCAAATTCGGTCTATATAATCACCGAAAAATTCTACTCGTATCGCACTTCCCGAAGAGGCTGCGGGAAATATTTCAACGGTATCTCCTCTTACTCGGAATTTGTTTCTTGTAAAATTAACATCATTTCTTTCGTATTGAAGTTCAACAAGTTTTTTTATTAATTCATCTCTGCTTTTTTCTGTATCGGGACGCAGTGAAATTACCATGGTTTTATAATCTATTGGGTTTCCTAAACTGTAAATACAAGATATGCTTGCAACTATAATAACATCTTTTCTCTCAGAGAGTGCAGAGGTGGCTGAGTGTCGAAGTTTATCTATTTCATCGTTGATGGAAGAATCTTTTTCTATATAAGTATCAGTTGCGGCTATATATGACTCAGGTTGATAGTAATCGTAGTAACTTACAAAATATTCCACAGCATTGTGAGGGAAAAATGTTTTAAACTCCGAACACAGTTGAGCCGCGAGTGTTTTGTTGTGTGCCAATACAAGAGTTGGTTTTTGTACGCGTTCGATTATATTGGCCATAGTAAAAGTTTTCCCCGAACCTGTAACTCCGAGTAAAGTTTGTTCTTTATCTCCGTTTTTTATTCCCTGAGATAAGGACTCTACAGCATTTTTTTGATCTCCGTACAATTTATAATCGGATTCTATTTTAAAATTCATTTTAATCATCCTTGTTGAAAAATATTTTTCATATCATTATATTTTAACACATTTTATCAACTTGACAAATATTTATAAATTTGATACAATTAATACATATACGATTGGTGAAAATGACAATATCACGAGGTGATCTGATAAATGATAAATATACTCAATATATCAAAAAAATTCAATAAAACAGATGCTCTCACTGATGTGAGCTTTGACGTAAACGACGGTGAAATAGTAGGACTTTTGGGAGAAAACGGAGCAGGAAAATCAACGCTTTTGAGAATCATAAGTACGATGCTTTTGCCTACGAGCGGAACTGCTAAAGTAAATGGTTACGATATAGTTCAAGATTCCAAAGAAGTAAGAAAGTCTATAGGAATATTGTTTGGAAGTGAAGTCGGTCTTTATGAACGTCTTACTGCAAGAGAAAATATAGAATACTTTGCAATGCTTAATGGAATGAGCAAAGAAGATTGCAATAATCGTATAAATTACCTTATGGAAAGATTTTCTTTTGGGGATTATGCAGACAAGCAGGTCGGGACATTTTCTAAAGGTATGAAACAGAAGATATCTATAGCTCGTTCAATAGTTCATGACCCTACGGTAATGCTTTTTGATGAACCGGATTCCGGACTGGATTTTAAAGCTGCAAAGATAGTTTTTGATTTTATGGAATCCTGTAAAAACGAAGGTAAATCAATAATTTTCTCGAGTCATTCGATGGAGAACATAAAAAATTACTCTGACAGAATGGTGGTTATACATAAAGGAGTAATAGTAAAATCATTTGATGTTTCGGAATATCGTCAAAAATATACCGAACGTGAAATTAATGATATTTTATTTAATTTGGTTTGTGACGGTGATGAAAATGTTTAAACAGGCTTTAATTGTTTTTTGGAAAGAGTTAAAATGCATAATTCGTGATAAAAAAACTTTTATATTCGGATTACTTTTACCGCTATTTTTGGTTCCTTCAATGCTGTTTATAATTGACTTTTCTATGAAAGGCATGCAGGGTCAAACTGCTGAAAATGTCAATGTTGCTATGAACAATAAAGACAATTCATTATATGATTTTTTGAATGCTCAAGATGTTATTACGGTAATTGATGTTGATAATCCTCAAAGGGCTCTTGATTCCGGTACGATATCTGCATATATAACGGTGAGCAAAGACATAGATGAAAAGATTGTAAAAAAAGAAGCATTTAATCTTGAAGTAAAATATAACGAATCTTCCATAAATTCGGTTATGTCCATGGCAAGTGTGGCGCAGTATGAAAGTGCTTACAAATATTTGGTTTCTAGTTATGAATTCAAAAGCGTTGAAGAACTTAGACGTTCAATGAATTTTAAAGTTGATTTAAGTCAAGCCGAAGGAGTTCCCAAAATAGACACAAGTTCCTTATACTTTAGTATGCTTGTTCCGATGATGCTTATACTATATTGTTGTATGGGTTCTTCAGGAACTGCTGCTGAACTTAGTGCAGGAGAAAAAGAACGTGGCACTCTTGAACCTCTTTTGTCAACGTGTGCGGATAGAACCGGTATTTTGTTGGGAAAACTTTTCGCAACCACATTAATGGGAATTACAAGCGGATTATTTACTGTAATAGGACTGTGGGGTTATTTAGTACTGTCAGCAAGCTCTGATTTGCCAAATATTTCAACTTTCGGAATGGTATCGCTTTTTGTAATGACTGTTTTTATATCGATGTTTTTCTCTGCACTAAATTTGATGATAGGTGTTTATGCAAAATCTTATAAGGAAGCTCAGACTTATTTAATGCCTGTATCTCTTGTGTGTATTGTTCCTACGTTTTTCACTTATACGCTTGATATAAGTCGTATTGGATTGGTGGATCTATGTATACCCATATACAATGTGATTTGTATAATAAAAGAAATTTTATCTGGAGCAGTAAATGCGGTTCATGTGGCAATAGTACTTCTGTGGCTCGTGGCTTATATAAGTATTTTGCTAAGTATTACTCTTAGAATATTTAAAAAAGAAAATGTAGTTTTTAGAATTTAATTTTACAATTGATATTTATGCCGGAAAATCAGATAATTGATTTATCCGGTTTTTCTTTTGAAAGGAATGATTAAAATAGATAATTCTTTTTATCGAACACGATTACTTATAGGTGATGAATCTTTTGAAAAATTAAAAAAATCTAAAATTGCAATATTCGGAATAGGCGGAGTGGGTTCATTTGCAGCAGAAGCAATTGCTCGTTCGGGTGTAGAAAATATAGAACTTTTTGACGCAGATACGGTAGATGTGACTAATATCAACAGACAAATTATAGCTGACACATCTACAATAGGAAAATTTAAATCTGAAGTTATGCATAGTAGAATAAATAATATTAATCCTAATGCGAAAGTTATTGCACATAAATGTTTTTTTGATAGGAACAATGAATTTAATTATGATTTTTCTGAATATGATTATGTAATTGATGCAATTGATACCATGTCTTCTAAAATTTTACTTATTGAAAAAGCGAAAAGTTCTGAAGTAAACATAATAAGCAGTATGGGAACGGGAAATAAATTGAATCCTTGTGATTTTGAAGTTGCAGATATATATAGTACTTCAGTTTGTCCTTTGGCACGAGTTATGAGGAGAGAATTAAAAAAGAGAAATATAGAAAGTTTGAAAGTTGTATATTCAAAAGAAAAACCTCTATACATACCTCATGAAATTGACAAAAATTTTTCATGTGAAATAACTAATCCCAAGCGTGTAAATTCAAGTATATCTTTCGTACCTCCTGTGGCGGGAATGATTTTAGCGAGTGAAGTTATAAAAGATTTATTGAAAAAGCGGTGAATATAATTGAGTATTTGCGAATGGATAATTAAAGAAATTGACGAAGAAAAAGTATCGAAATACTGCCAGAAATACAATATACCTTATCTTGCTGCAGCGGTACTTTATTCTCGAGGATATTGCAGTGAGAGTGATATCGAAAATTTTTTAATGAAAGCGGAAAAAGATGACATTTTTGATATTACTGATATGGATAAAATTGTTGATAGAATTGAAAAAGCAATTAAAAGTGGTGAAAAAATTTGCATCTATGGAGATTATGATGCTGATGGGATAACATCTTCAGCGCTTTTGTACAGTTATCTTTTTGAAAGAGGAGCGAATGTTTTTTGCTACATTCCTGAAAGAAATAAAGATGGTTATGGTCTCAATAAAAATGCTTTGGATTTTATAAATAGTTGTGAAACAAAGTTGATAATTACCGTAGACAATGGTATTTCAGCATTTGATGAAATTGAGTATGCGAAATCTCTTAATATAGACGTAGCTGTAACTGACCATCATAGAGTTCGTGAAGAACTTCCGTGTGCATGTGCTGTAGTGAATCCTTATCGAAAAGAGTGTATAAATTTAAAAAATAAAAATTTTGCAGGTGTTGGAGTAGCGTTTAAAGTTGTACAAGCTCTTGAAAAAGATAAAATGGATACTGAAGAACTTTTGAAAAAATATTCTGAATTTGTGACGATAGGAACAATAGGTGATTCAATAGAACTTTTCGGAGAAACAAAAGATATAATAAACTATGGTTTGAAAAGTATTCCTAATTCAAAAAAAGCGGGGATATTATCTTTACTTAAATGCTCGAATTTGTTGGGAAAAGAGCTCGATTCAATTTCTGTTGCTTTCGGAATTGTACCACGCATAAATGCTTGTGGGAGAATGGAAAATGCAAATCTTGCGCTTAGACTTTTATTATGTGAAAATTTACATGAAGCAGATGAAATGTCAAAAGAAGTGTGTAAACTAAATGATTTGAGAAAAATTACGGAAAATAAGATTTTATATGATGTTGAACGTATTCTTTCCGAAGAACCTTTTAGAAAATATGAAAAAATTATAGTTGCCGAAGGAGAAAATTGGAATCATGGTGTATTGGGAATAGTTGCATCCAAAATTACTCAAAAATACGGAAAACCTTGTATACTTATAACTATTGAAGATGAAATATCTCGTGCTTCTTGTAGAAGTGTAGAAGGATTTTCAATATATGAGGCTTTGCTTAGAAATTCCAAGTGGCTTACTCGATTCGGTGGACATCCCATGGCTGCAGGATTTAGTATTAGTACCTCAAATTTGGAATTATTTAAAAAATCTCTAAGAAAAGATTCAGAAAATTATCATATACCATATGCAAATCTTTTAATTGATTTTGAGTTGGAACCTACTCAAATTTCGTGTGATGTTCTGGAAGATCTTAAAATTTTACAACCTTACGGAGCAGGAAATTCTGAACCGATATTCGGTATTTTCGAAGTAAAATTGAAAAAGATAGTTCCTATAGGTAAAGGAAAGCATTTAAAACTTATCTTTGAAAAACAAGGATTTGAAATATCTGCACTTTATTTTAATAAAACCATCGAAGATTTTCTGTTTTGTGAAGGAGAGATGTTGGATATTGCTGTTACTGTTCATAAGAATGAATATATGGGTGTAATAGGAGTTTCGTGTTACATTGTTGATTTAAGAATTGCAGGCAGTGATTTGAAAAAAATTATGAATGAAAAAAGTTTATATGAGTCTTTCAAAAGAGATAGAACTGTAAATCTTGAATTAGAAAACATTATTCCTGTCCGTGAAGATTTTATAAAAATATATCAATATATTAAGATATTAAAAAATAAATCCGTAAGGGTTGATTTAATAAATAAAAGGTTGTTTAATAACAGTAAGAACTTATTTTTGATTTACATTGTTTTAGACGTAATGGAAGAACTTGGTTTAGTTAGAATATTAAGAAATGCAGATGAGTATAAAATAATTGTAAATAACGTTGAAGGAAAAGTAAAAATCAGTGATTCTCGTATTCTGAATTTCATAAAAAACGAAAAGGGGAATGAGAATGTCAGTAGGACTTAATTATAATACGTATAGCGAATTATTAAATCTTATAAATCAGAGCGGTAAAAACTACGATTTAAATGTAATAGACAAAGCGTATCAGGCAGCATATAAAGCTCACTACGGACAAAAACGAATTTCCGGAGTGGATTATATTCTTCATCCCGTTTCCGTAGCCTACATTTTGGTAGAGTTGGGTATGGATACTCCCTCTATAGCTGCTGCTCTTCTTCATGATGTTGTTGAAGATACAGAGTTAACACAAAAAGATATACGAGATATGTTCGGTGAAGAAATATCGGTACTTGTGGATGGAGTTACAAAATTAAAAAAAATACCATCTTCGTCTCGAGAAGAGCAGCAAGCCGAAAATATACGCAAAATGCTTTTGGCAATGTCGCACGATATAAGAGTAATAATGATTAAGCTTGCCGACAGACTTCAAAATATGCGTACCATAGAATGCATGGATATACAAAAACGTCGTGATAAATCCTTGCAAAATATGGAAGTATTTGCTCCAATAGCTCACAGGTTGGGAATAAGAACCATAAAAGATGAGCTTGAAGATATTTCTTTGAAATGTTTGGATCCGATAGCCTACGCCGAAATAGAAAATTCTCTGGCGCTAAGAGAAGAAGACAGAGAAAAATTCATCAATTTGATAAAAAAGAGATTAATGGACAGACTTCAAAAATTTATACCTGATGTGTATATTGAAGGTAGGGTAAAAAGTGCCAATGAGATATACAAAAAAATATTTATCAAAGGCAAGTCAATGGATCAAATTTACGATATATATGCTGTAAGAGTAATAGTTAATACCGTAAATGATTGCTATAACGTGTTCGGTATAGTGCATGATATGTTTCAACCAATTCCAAGTAGATTTAAAGACTACATATCTATTCCGAAACCTAATATGTACCAATCCTTGCACACTACAGTTCTAAGTAAAGAAGGCATACCTTTCGAAATACAAATACGTACTTGGGAGATGCATCGAACTGCAGAGTATGGTATAGCGGCGCATTGGAAATATAAGCTTGGTATAACAGAAAAGGACGATTCCATGACGGAATCTCTTTCTTGGGTACGTAAACTTTTGGATAATCATCGTGATGTAGAGGATGTAACAGACGTTATAGGTAATATAAAATCAGACCTCGTTCCAAAGGAGATATTTATCCTTACTCCTAAGGGCGATGTTATAAGTCTTCCTACAGGTTCTACGGTAATAGATTTTGCGTATGCGATTCATACTGAACTCGGAAACCATATGATAGGTGCAAAAGTCAATAAAAAAATAGTTCCGTTAAATTACGTTTTAAAAACAGGAGAAATAGTAGATATCATAAGTACAAAAGACTCGAAAAAAGGTCCGGGCAGAGATTGGCTTGGAATTGTCAAAACGAGTGAAGCACGTAATAAAATCAGACAATGGTTTAAAAGAGAACGACGTGAAGAAAATATTGTTGAAGGAAAAGCTGAAACTGAGCTTGAGTTTAAAAAGAATAAAATATTTATATCTGAAAACAAATTTTCTGAATTTTTAACACCTGTAATGAGGAAGAATCAGTGTGCAACCCTCGAAGATTTTTTTGCAGCAGTTGGATACGGCGGAATACAGCTTTGGCGTATTATGCCTCGGTTGAAAAATGAATATATGAAGAAAAATAGAGATTCTATTAATTCTTTAAATTTACAAAATCAACCTGCAATTATTCCTGAACACCACAGAGAGGTGCATACTAATAAAAAATCTTTAGGAATTATTGTGGAAGATATGCAAAACTGTTTTGTTAAAATGGCACGATGTTGTAATCCTTTACTCGGAGATAATATAGTGGGGTTCATAACAAAAGGGTACGGAGTTTCGGTACATAGATGCGATTGTAAAAATGTTCCAGAAAATCCGTATGAGAATGATGATTCCAAAAGGTGGGTGCATGTTTCCTGGGATGATAAAATTGTATCTACTTTCGACACTTCAATAGAGATAAAAGCGTGCGATAGGGAAGAACTTTTGACTGATATTACCCGTAAAATCTCAGCCATGAATCTGAAGGTAAAGTCTTTTAATTCCAAGGCAATTCCAGATAATAAAATTGAAATATTTATAAATTTGAATGTGAAAAATCTTGAACATTTAAGATTTATAACTAACAATCTTGCCAGGATAAGTGGTGTTTCATCGGTTAAAAGGGTGTGAGAAATTTTGCTTATCGTAAAGAAATATGTCGTGGGGAAACTTCTCACTAACTGTTATATTGTAACGGAAACATCCAATGATACTTCTGTTATAATAGATCCGGGAGGAATGTGCCCTGAGCTTGAAAAGGACATAAAAAATTTTGATATAAAAATGATATTATTAACTCACGGACACTTTGATCACATTTTTTCGTCAAATTATGTGCGCAAAGTTACGGGATCAAAAATAGTTGTTTTCTACGAAGATAAAGATTTTTTATTTGACAATAATCTCAATTTATCAACGTTTTTTAAAGAAACTTGTATAGAAGCTTTTAAAGCTGACATTTGTCTTAAAAATGAAGATATAATTTTGGTAAGTAATTTTTCTATAAAAGTCCTTCATACTCCGGGTCATACTCGTGGAAGTGTTTGTTATTTAATCGGAGAACATATGTTTTCAGGTGATACTTTATTCAAGGGAAGTACAGGACGTACAGATTTTTTTACAGGAAGTAAGAGTGATATGAAAGAATCTCTCAAAAAATTATATAACCTTAATGCAAATTATATAGTTTATCCCGGACATGGAGATGTTACTTCGCTGAATAAAGAAAAATTAAAAAATAATTATGGCGAAAATGCATGTGAAAACATAAAATAGTGATATAATTGTTTCGACATGGTATAAAAAATAAATTTTGATAAATTATTGTAATTTTAAGTTTTTTTAGTTATAATATATGAAAAGTAAGAATTTTGAGGAGAGGATAATAATGGGAGTATTTGAGGATATTTTTGTAAAAGCAAAAGCTGCAGCAGGTGCTCTGGGTGAAAAAGCCGGACAATATGTAGATGTTTCGAAGTTGAATATAAAGCTTGCTGAGTTTAAAAATGATTTGAAATCAGAATTCGAAAATCTCGGAAAAATTGTTTATGAAAGTGAAAAGAATGATGTAGAGAATCGTGCGGGTATAAATGCATCTATAGCTCAGATTGATAATATTACTCTTCAAATAGAAGAAATGAAAAAGCAGATAGCGTCTATTAAAAATAAAATTTTGTGTAAGTCATGCGGAAGTCAGAACGAAGTTGATTCGATATATTGCGCAAAATGTGGGGAAAAGTTAACAGAAAATTCAAAACCTACGCAGGAAGCCGAAGATGATTTTTCCGAATTTGATGATTAAATATTATAGTATGGTTTATTAAATGAGAAAGTCGTTAATAGGCTTTCTTGTTTTTATGTAAATCGTAATAGTATAAGTTTTAAATTTGCCTTAAAAAGTATATGATTATTATGAAAGAAGGCGGTTGATATAAAAAAGTTTATGTATTGTTTATATTTGCTGATTTTTTTAATATGTGCAGGTATTCTTATTAAATTTTTTATTATCGACCCATACTTTTTAAATAAATCAGATAATGAAGTAAAAAATGCCTATCACGATGAAATAAAAACAGAAGAAGATAAATTTAAATATCTTTTGAGTATAAATAAAGATGTAAAAGCATGGATATTTATAAGTGGTACAGCAATAGATTATCCTGTTTTGTACAGTGCGGATAAATCGGAATTTTATTTAAATCACAATTATAAAAAACAAAAATCTCGTTACGGAAGTATTTTTATAGATCCTACGTGTGAAAATACCATAAATGCGAAAAACATTATATTGCATGGTCACCATATGAAAGATGGAAGTATGTTTGCTGATTTAATGAAATTTTCAGATGTGGAATTTTATAAACAAAATCCCGTAATAGAATTTAATACTCCCCAAGAAGAAGCATCGTGGAAAATAGTTTCAATCTTTAAGACCAACACTTTGGCTGAACAAGGAAAAATTTTTAATTACTTGATTTCCGAGTTTGATACTACTGCTAAATTTTTGGAATTTGCCAGAGAAATAAAAATACGATCATTGATAGACATTCCTGTAAATATAAATAAAAACGATAGACTTTTGACTTTATCCACGTGTTCTTATGAATTTCCGGAGTTTAGAACAGTAGTGGTAGCACGTAAAGTTCGTAAAAATGAAAGCAAAATTGTAAACGGAATAGAAAGTGCAAAAAAAGCGTCTAATCCGTTAATGCCTGAATGTTGGTATAAACGTTACGAAGGTTCTCCACCGAACATAAGTTGAAAGAAGTGTATGTTTGTGTTACGATGATATTATAAATTTCAGTGAGGTGATCCCAATGGCATTGAGGAACATAATAAAGGTACCAGATCCACTTCTCTATAAGAAGTGTAGGAAAGTTGAAAAATTTGATGAAAGTTTAAGTATTTTAATCGATGATATGTTTGAAACTATGAAAAATGCGGGTGGAGTAGGTCTTGCTGCACCTCAGGTAGGTTTACTGAAGCGTATAACAGTTATTAATGTGGGGGACGGAAATATTGAGTTCGTAAATCCGGAAATTATTGAGTTTAGTGGAGAACAAAGAGAGCAAGAGGGGTGTCTTTCTTGTCCCGGTAAATATGGAATTACTATTCGCCCTAAATTTGTTAAAGTTAGAGCTCAAAATCGAAAAGGAGAAATGATGGAATACACTGGGTATTCGCTTAAAGCAAGAGCTTTTTGCCATGAAATAGATCATCTTGATGGAATACTTTTTACTTCTCGATTAGAATAAAAATATAAAATTAACGCTGCTTTAGTAGGCAGCGTTTTTGAATTTACATTTCCAAAGATTGTTTTTATTCATTAGAGTTATTTTTGAATCTAAAAGTATCGTATTGCATTGCTTGTCTCGCAGTTTCTTCGCGTCTAATTTCTTCCATTTTTTTAGCTTTCTCTTCAGTGGTGAATTCTTGCGGAAAGACAATGTGTAACTTTCCGTTTTCATCTGTTACAATCTCGTTCCAAGAAGCAGTGATATAAAATTTTCCGTCTTTGCCTTTTATGACTTTGCCTCCTGAAATTTTTTCTGTGTCTTTTTCTTTAATTTCCATACTATCCCTCCTTTTAGTTATTATGTGGATTTTTTGTGTTTAAATTCATAAGAAAACACGATGTATTACTCAAAAAATGAATAACACATCGTGTAAAGGATAGTAAACCGATAAGCCGAATTCTGTCGTGAGTGACTATCTATCTGGGCTAAGCGTTGCCGCAGTAGCTCGTTGCCACCCTTTATCAAGCGTCGAGCAAACGCATAATTTTTACCAAAATGGGTGTTGCTCCGGTTAGGGTTTGCAGGGCCACACAATCTCTTGTGTGCCGGTGAGCTCTTACCTCGCCTTTCCATCCTTACCCAAAAATAAATTGGGCGGTATATTTCTGTTGCACTTTCCCTAAGGTTGCCCTCGGCGGTTGTTAACCGTTAACCTGCTCTGTGGAGCTCGGACTTTCCTCATGTACAAATTCCGTACACGCAGTCACTTAGTCTACTATACGGACCTATTTTACATTATTTCATGTTTATAGTCAATTACCTAAACTTCAAATAAAGGTGTTCTATCTATGCTGACTAACTCTCCTTTTGCAAAAAGTTTTCCCGCATTATCTATGCCAACATTCAATTGTAAGCCTTTTGTAAACGCTGCTGTAATCATTAGTACTATTTTAAATGCATATTTGATTATAGCAATACTTATTCCTAAAGACGATTTTTGTTTTTCGATTTCGCTTAAGTACTTATCGATTTCATTACATTTTTTATTTATATCATCAATTTGTGCACTGTTTTTATTTAAAAAACTATTTATTGTTGCTATATATTTGCTTTGCTGAATGTCATTATTTCCAAGAGATACGATACTATTTATTTGACCATTTAGATTGTTAATTTTTGATTCATCTTTTTTTAATCTAGGAACTAAATCGGAAAGAGAATTTAATGATTTTTTTATATTTTCAATGCTTTTACCATGTATTAATTTATCGTTTAATTTTGTTAAAGTTTTATAATAAATATCTAAATCATCGTTTATTAACTTGATAATAACGAATACGTCCGTAGTTTTTTTATTTTTTCCCTTTCCTTGTACTGCTTGTCCATATTTTATTTCATATGATATATCATTACATAAATTTGATAAATAATTTATACTGTATTTATGTTTTTTAGTACGTATTTGTCTCATAATAGATTTTAATTCTTTTTCAAACGAAGGTTTAATATTAATTAATCTTTTAGAAAAATTTTCCAAATTACATAGATTATCTTTATATTGTTTGAGTTTTTTTAAGTTTTTCTTGAGTTCAGCTGAGGTAATATTCAGTTCTCTCGTTCCGGATTTTTCTTTATCTGTTTTTCCGTGTTTATCACCTTTTATCTTTATTTTAACGTTGTGTAAGTTACGATATAGGTTTTCATAACGTTCTTTGTGGGTTTTTAAAATAGTTTCCATAGTTGATTTATAGTTATTATTGGCATTTTCAGATAGCAAAACTATTCCTTCATCAGCATATTTTTCTAATTTTTCTGAATTTAAGCTAGGAATGGGTTTCTTCATATATGTTACTAAATTTTTATTTGATTTTTCTGCAAATTCTTCCAATTTTTCTGAATTTTTTATTTCTTTATAGTATTGGTAAAGTAATGTTAGTTTTTCGCATGTTTCTCCAATTGATGTGTAGAGTTCTTCAGATTTTTTTGGATCGTAGTGATTTTTCACTATGATCTTTTCATCTGGTTTACATTTTAGATAATTATTGTAAGCATTATTAATTTCTTTGAAGTATTTTTCGGCTGCTTTCTTTTCAGCAGATGTATATTTAGATTTTTTATTTGTTTCAGAAGTTTTTTCATCGCTACCGGGTACAACTTCGGGAGGATTTCCATCTATTTCAGGAATTTTTTGTTTTAGTTTTTTGATTATATCGAATTCTTTAAGAGTAGCATTGCAGCAAACATTGCGCACTACTTCATAAAGTTTAGCGAATATATTTTTGCTTATAGCAGTGGGCTTACATTCTTTTGCAATAAGATATATTTTCTCCGGTTCTAATACTGGAGAGTTATAAATTATTTCACAGATTGATTCAATTTTTTCCTTGTATACTTCTGGAGCACTTTTACGACTTATATTGGACAAGTTTTTAGCCCTAAATTTTATTATAAATTTATCTACATCTTTCATATCCATTATAGCTTGCTTGATGATGTTTTCGGGTACTGATAAGTTTTCTATTACATTTTTAATATCAATTGTGCTTGATTTTCCCACAGGTAAACACAACCTTTCTGTAATTAAATACATGAAGATTGTATAAAACATTGTAAATATTGTCAAGCTTTTTATAAATATTTTATTTTAAAAATTTTTTTACTGTATAAATATCACAATTATTTATACTTTCAGAAAAATCAATATTTTTAAATACTGTTCCATTACATACTTCTCTGAGAGGAACTAAAACAAAAGCACGTTTTAGCATTTCAGGGTGGGGAAGAGTTAGATTTTTTTTATTTTTCACTTCATTCTCGTAAGCCAAAATATCTATGTCTATTGTACGAGGAGAAAATTTATATTTTCTTACTCTTCCCAAGGCTGACTCAATACCCAAACAACATCCCATTAAAATTTCAGAACTTAGTCCGGTTGAAATTTTTACACAACAATTTATATATTTATTTTGTTCTTCTTTTACACCAAATGGCTCAGTTTCGTAAAATGAAGAAATTTTTATAATTTTTGTTTCAGGAATATTTTCAATTGAGTGTAATGCTTTTTCCATATTGAGTATTCGGTTTCCCAAATTGCTTCCAAGTGCTAATACAGCTTCTTTCATTAGGTGCCGTCACTCCTTTTTTTGCTTACTTTTACTGCAACATAATCAAAAATTTCATTTATAGGAGCTTCCGGCTTTTTGAGAATAATTTCAATTTTCAATATTTTAGGGAAATTTTTCAATATTTTTTCACATAAATCATCTGCAGCTGTTTCAATCAAATCAAAAGATTTAACCAGCATATTTTTTTTAATAAATTTTATTACATCTGAATAACTTACCGTACTTTTTATGTCATCATGGAGCTTAATTGAAGATTCTACAGTTTGGTAAACGGCGTCAATGTAAAAATTTTGACCATCAATTTTTTCTTCAGTATGAACTCCATGGTAAGCAAATACTTTTAAATTTTTAATTATAATTTCTTTCATGAAAATCCTTCTGTTAAGTTAAACTATATTATTTATAAAATTTGTTACTTTTAAAGCTTGGACGGCTTCTTTTACGTCGTGAACTCGTACTATATTTGCACCGTTTAATACTGCTATGGTGTGAGCAGCGATAGTTCCAGCGGTTCTATCTTGCGGTGGTGGATTACCACAACAAGCTCCGATTATCCTTTTTCTCGAAGCGCCTATCAAAATGGCATTTTGAGGAATTTTTATCTCTTTTAAATGTTTTAGTATATATGCATCTTGGTTTCGAGTTTTGTTGAATCCTATTCCAGGATCAAAACAAATTTGTTGAGGTTTTAATCCATATTGAATTGATTCTAAAAGTTTTTTTTCAAAGAAAGATTTTATCTCTAAATTTCTAAAATTGTGATTTATTATGACTCCGCAGTTATATTTAAAAGCTACCTCAAACATTTTTGGATTTTCGCATCCCGTAACATCATTAATGATGTCAATTCCATACTCCATGGCTCTGCGAGCAATTTCGGGATAGAACGTATCGATGGAAACAGGAATTTTTACTTTATCTTTTATAACCTTTAAGACATTTTTTAATCTATCCCATTCCTCTTCTTCGCTTACAGTGATATATCCCGGTCGTGTTGATTGAGCTCCGATATCTAAAAAATGAGCACCTTGTTCTTCAATTTCAGTCGCTCGGTGTATAGCTGTTTCGAAATCGTTCCATTTTCCACCGTCAGAAAAAGAATCAGGAGTTAGATTTAGAATCCCCATTACGTAAGAATTGTTGTCTAACTTAAAATTATAATTTTTAAAATTAAAAAAATTCAGTTAAATCACCTTATTCCATACTTCCGAACATGGAAGTGGTTTTTGTTGTAGAACCCAGAGCTTTTGCGCCACGCATTACCATGCACATATGAGTACATTCAATTGTAACTTCTACTCCTTTGGCATCTAATTTTGAAAATAAGAATTCAGCTATTTCACTTGTAAGACGTTCCTGAACTTGTGGTTTTCGTGCAAAATGATTCACTATTCTGGCAAATTTGGATATGCCCAATATGACTCCGTTTTTAGGAATGTATTTTATATTTGCGGTTCCCGTAAATGGAAGAAGGTGATGTTCGCAAATTGAATACACCGGTATATCTCTAATTTCAATCAGACCGCTTATGTTTGAAGTTTCTGTAAACAGTTTTATTAGATTGTCGGGTGAATTGTGTAATCCTGAGCAAATTTCTTCATACATTTGAGCTATTCTTTGTGGAGTTTCTTTAAGACCTTCACGTTCGGGATTTTCACCGATTGCTTTTAGTAGTTCATAAGTAAGAGATTGTATTTTATTTTTGTCTATCATTTAAATATTCCTTAATTTTTGTAAGATAATTTAATAATTAATACATTTTGAATATGGTTTTCGCTGTAGCGTACTTGTTGTTCATTCATTTTGTTGTTTACGGGGAGAGATTGATTTGCTTTTTTTATGCACGAAAAAAATTTATAAGAAGCTTGACTAAATAAATATTTTTTTGCATTTTCGAGTGATATGTTTTTGTCGAGTTTGATATATAAATATTCGTTTTTGGAAGAAGCAGATTTAATAAGTTCTTTAATAATAGCATTATTAGCTTGAGAGTTTAAGTTTTGAACTTTTACTGCATTTTTTTTATAATAATTTTCGGCAGTTAAATTACACACGGGCATCTTGAAATTGTACCGAATATTTTTATCAAAATTAATATTATTACTTAATTCTTGATTTATTTTATGATCTTTTTTTATCATTTCATCAGTTAAATTAAAATAATTATATTTTTGGAAATTTCCTGCTCCGTCCCATGTTACATCCAAGTGATACCAATTATCGTTTATTTTTACGATATTCCACATATGAGCTTCATCTTCTCTGGAACCTACCACAGTTTCACATCTTATTCCTACAGAATTCATTAAGAGTTGCATGGCTTTAGAATATCCTTCACAGACAGCTGAATTTTCTACCAAGCAACCATAGGAAGTAAATACGTTGAAATTTATATTTTTGAAAGATGTTATTTTTTGATATCTGCAATTTTTAATTATATAATCGTGAAAAAACAGTTCCATTTCGTAATCACTGGCATTTTTGGGAGCTTGAGACAGAATTGTATTCACTTTATTGGTTAAATTTTTCATTGCAATTTGTTGTTTTTCTTTTGAAAAATTGGAATTTAATTTAAGAATGGTTTTGTTTCCGGAGTAGCAATAAGTAAAAGTACTGGATATCCAAAACATACCTGGGTTATCGATTTGTATGGCATAGAGTACTCTTTTGATTTGAATTGCAGTAAGTCGACAACCAAGTATTTTTATCGCTTCAATCGAATAAAGTCCGGGTTTGGGTTGTGAATCCAAAATTTTATGCGCATTTGCTTTTATCAAAGTATAACATTTTCTCTCGGAATCGGATATAAGTCCGCTGTAACCACTGGTAGTATTTATTGAATTTCTGGCAGTTGTGGGTTTAACATAAGGGGTTCCTGCTGCCAAACTTAAATCTATGTTGTCTTGATTATCATTTTCCGTTTGTGAAACTTCAATATTATAAAAATTGCTTAAGATAAGGTCTTTTAGATTTGTTCCGTTCTTGTCCATAATTTTTGCTCCGTAAATTCCCACTGCAAAAAGCATAATACATGATATTCCGAAAATAGAAAGGGCGTATTTTTTTTTCATTTTCATTACGTTCTCCTCCTTTTTAGACCACATTTTATACTGCGCTTTTTTTCCTAAAAGTAAACTTGTTAATTATTGTAGCTACAAATATTCCCAGCAGTGTATCGCTAACTCTTTGGATAACGTATGTGAGAGTACTGCTGGTGCTTGCTCCGGAGCGTGACAAAATTACTATTACAACAACACAACCGATAGATACGGCAGGTTTTTTGTTTATTATATTGCAGGTATAAACGACACCGAGTATGCAAAGTGGTAAAAATATTATTCTTATCCATTCGTAGTAAGGTAACGCACATGCACATTCAAGGGCTGCGTAACCAATAATACCTCCTACCATAGTGCCTATGAATCTATTTATACCTGTGTCTATAGTTTGTTCACAAGTCTGTTCCATACAAATTACAGATGCTATACACGCACAGAAAATATCTTCGTGATTGAAGAACATTGAAATCAGGGCGCAAATTGAAACTGCAATAGCTGTTTTTATCGCTCTGAGTCCGATTTTATAATCTTTGTTAAAGTGAATAAGCTCAGGGAATTTCATTTAATAAAAAAATCCTTTCTTTTGCTGCTGTTTTTCAATATCCGGGCCTGTTTTCAAGAGATTCGTCATGTTCGATCCAGTATGTAACGGGTACAATGTCAAATTTAACGTTATTACGACGTATAATAACTTGTTCGATTCCTGAATTTATAATCATCCTTTTACACATAGAACAAGGTGAAGCATTTTCAACATATTTTGCAGTAGTTGCTTCTTTACCTACAAGATACAGTGTACTTCCCAACATTTTTTCACGAGAAGCATGAATTATAGCATTGGCTTCCGCATGAACTGAACGACACATTTCATACCGTTCTCCTCGTGGCACGTTAAATTTTTGCCGTACGCAACAGTTTATATCCATGCAATTTTTTCTTCCACGTGGAGCTCCGGTATATCCTGAAGAAATAATTTGGTCGTTGTTAACTATAACTGCTCCAAAATTTCTTCTTATGCACGAACCTCTTTTCAAAACAGTTTCGGCAATGTCTAAATAATAGTTTATTTTGTCTATTCTTTGCATTTTATATTCTCCGAAATTTTATAAGTTACCCAGTATAATTATATCACAAAAACAGAAAAAATTTAATATGGAATATTGACGAGAATTCAAATTACTTGAAAATAGGTTGAATTTGTTTGCCTATTAAAGCCATTTCCAAAGTTTGAGGTATTAGATTAAAATCAGCTACCATAGAATTTGGTTTATTTTGAAAATCATCCTGGCTCATAGGTACAAAGTATATATTTTGTGTGTTAAGAAGTGTACCTAAATTTTTTGCGGAAGCACCGAGAGCGTCATTTGTAGCCAGTGCAATTACAACAGGTCTCTTAATTCTTAAATGTGATTTTACGGCCATAAGGGCGGGAGTATCTGTTATTCCATGTGAAAATTTTGCCAAAGTATTTCCGGAGCACGGAGCAATGAGTACTATGTCGGCTAATTTTTTGGGACCAATCGGTTCTGCATCGGGAATAGTATTAATAATTTTTTTATTGCAAATTTCTTCTGCTTTTTTTATAAAATCTGAAGCTTTTCCGAATTTTGTATCCATACTGTAAACGTTGTACGACATGATGGGAATTATATTGTATGTTTCAGAAAGTTTTTCCATTTGATTTATTGCTTTTGATAGTGTGCAAAATGAACCGCACATTACAAATCCCACGGTGAGTTTTTTCATAAATTTTCCTCCTCGATAATTTTATAAATAACGGTTTTTATAATTTCTCCTGCAGTTTTCGGAAAATATTTTCCCGGAAGCCCTAAGGCTTGGATTGAGTTGATTTCAAGTTTTTTAGCATAAACTTTGTCAACTCCTCCGGGCTCGGAGGCCAAATCAATTATCAGAGTACGTTTGGGAACTTTTTCAAGAATTTTTTTGTTAAAAATCATTACTGGTGCAGTGTTGAAAATTATGTCATAATCAGTTTCGAATTTATTGATGTTTACTGATTCAATTCCTTGTGTATAAGCCCAAGCAAAGTCTTTGTTTGACCTCATGGCAGCAGTTACTTCGGCACCAATATTTTTTAAAAGTCGGCATAAAACTTTTCCGATTTTTCCGTAACCGGTAACTAAGCATTTGCATGAAGAAAGTGTTTTATCTGTGTGGTTAAAAGCTTCTCTTATAGCGCCTTCAGCGGTTGGTACTGCGTTTAAAATCATAAAATCTTCACGATAAAAATCGTATATTTTTAAACTTTTATCAAATTTAGTATAATGTTCAGGAGAAATTGTACCGCCAAATGTTTTTTTATTTTTGAGTTCGAAAACGTTATCCATGGTTATTTTTTTTTCGGAGAACGGTGCGTTAACACAAATACCGTCACGTGATACTGGAATCGGAAGAATTATGTAATCGGAAAAATTTATAGTTTCGTTTAAATTGCATGTTTTTAAAGAACTTGTTTCTGTAGTGAAATTTTCAAAACCTGTTATTTTTACGTCGTGACCATCTGCTTTCAGGCTTTTTGCCAGGTAATATTGACGCATATCTCCACCGATTATTCCGATTCTTTTTGATATCATTGCAATTTCTCCTTTAAATCGACATATTTGTTGAAATTAAATGTACTTATTGCTATCATTATACTGAAGGTGGTTTTAATTGGTGAAAAATTTTTTAAAACTTAATAATAAAGAACTTTCTGAAGAGTACGAGAATCTTCTGAGAGAATATGAAAATTTTAAAAAAAAGCATATTAAACTTGATATGTCACGTGGTAAACCCAGTAATGCACAGCTTGATTTGTCACTGAAGTTGCTGGACGTAGTTAACAGTGAATCTGATTTTGTAACGGATAGCGGAATTGATGTGAGAAATTACGGAGTGTGTGATGGACTTCAGGAAATGAAAAATTTTATTTCTGAAGTGACCGGAATAAAGAGTGAATATTTTATAGTTGGTGGTAACTCAAGTCTTAGTATGATGTTTGACGTAATTTCGTTTTTTATGATTCATGGTACGGGAGGCTGTGAGCCGTGGTGTAAACAGGGGAAAATAAAATTTTTATGTCCTTCTCCCGGATATGACAGACATTTTCGTATGGCTGAATATTTTGGCATAGAACTTATTACAATTCCTATGAATTTTGAAGGCCCTGATATGGATTTGATAGAACGAATTGTTTCCGAAAATAAATCAGTTAAGGGAATATGGTGTGTTCCCAAGTATTCTAATCCCGGAGGAGTTACATATTCCGATAAAACTGTAAAAAGATTTGCAAGTTTGAAATCTGCTGCACCTGATTTTAGGATATTTTGGGATAATGCTTATTTTGTTCATGATCTTACTGAAAATACTGTTCCGCTGCTCGATATAATTTCCGAATGTAATAATCAAGGTACCTTAGAAAGGCCGATAGTTTTTTATTCTACTTCCAAAATAACTTTTCCCGGATCAGGGATAGCTTTTATGGCATGTGCAGGGAACAATCTAAAAGATTTTAAAGAAATGTATTCGATTAAAACTGTTGGATTTGACAAAATAAATCAAATTAGGCATATTAAATTTTTAAAAAATAAGTATGAATTATTTTCTCATATGAAAAAGCATCGTGAAATTTTAAAACCCAAATTTGATGCAGTTTTAAATAAACTTAATGAAAAATTTAGGGAAAACCCGATTTTGAAATGGAATGTCCCATTGGGGGGATATTTTATAAGTGTTAATACAGTAAAAGGTTGTGCCAAACGTACTGTTGAATTGTGCAGAGAAGCCGGAGTTGTTCTTACAGGTGCCGGAGCCGCATTTCCTTACGGTGTTGATGAAGAAGATTCACATATTCGTTTGGCTCCTACATTTCCGGACTCTAATGAACTTGATATGGCTACAGATTTGTTTTGTATCTGTGTGAAATTGGCTTTTTTAGAAAAAAGAATAAGGTAAATAAAGAAGTAGAATTGAGAAATTTGAAGTGTTGTTTTGTCGCATTTTTGTCGAAAAAAGGGAGGAATTGATTAAAAATGTCATATATTAAACTGAAAAATAAAATTGTAAAAATTTTTATTGTTATGGCAGCTGTGATTTTGTCAGAGTTTAGCGGTAAAATTTGTCTTGCTTCCGGTGACATTCCAAGAGATTATTATGCACTTCCCGTCGGAAAAAGTGTACTTATGAATCGTACATCTACTCCTGATCAATATTTAGAGTGGAAATCTGAAGATACTAATATAGCTGTAGTTGATTCTTGGGGTGTGGTTCATGCAAAATCGATAGGCAAGACAAATATAATTGCTGTTGATAAAAGAAATAAAAAAAGATCCTCATGTTGCCTGGAAGTCAAAGAATCGGAACCTTTTAAGAATGTTATAACATCATTGAATATTGCGGGAATCAATGAATCTTTTGACATAAAGGCTTATGCTACAAAAAATGTAAGTGAAGTAAAATTTAATATACAGGCTTCTGGATATAATCAGACCATCCAGTGTAAAAATAAGAGAGATGAAAAAAATTTTTGTATTTGGACTCAGTCAGTTAAAATTCCTAAATGTGGAAAGTGTAAAATAGAAGCTTTGGGAAAAATTAATGGTTCGTGGAAAAGTTGTCATGAAGGAATTTTCGAAATATACATATCAAACGAATATAAAAATCAAGATTCCAATCTTTCTGAAAAAAGAGTAAGTTCTAAAGGTTCAGATTTTATTGTTTCATGTGAGGGATTTGTTTCTAAAGTTTATAAAGATCGTGCCGGGATACTTACGATAGGGTGTGGGAAAAAAATTCATCCGTTTGAACCTTTTTATGATAATTTAAGCTGGGAGGAAGGAGCGGCATTAGCATCCAGATTTTTAAGTTGCGGAAATTGCACAAAATTGATTAATAAATTTTTGATGCAAAATAATATAAAATGTCGACAAAATCAATTCGATGCTTTAGTGAGTTTTTCTTATAATCTCGGAAGTTCGTGGGCATTTAAAAGTGGAAATGAGCTTAGAAACATATTGCTTGATTGTGCAAGAGGAGGTGCTGAACGTCCGTATGGAATTGTGAATTCTGGAAATGGTTTGTACGTTCGTTCTTCTCCGAGTACTTCTTCAAAAAAACTTTGTGCACTCATAAATAATTCGAGAGTGGAGTTACTGGATAAAAATAAAAAAAATGGAAAATGGTATCACGTTAGAACTCAAAATGGAATTGTAGGATATTGCTTTGGCGATTATCTTAAAGTATATTCTGAAAAAAGCGGAGAAAAGAATCTTGATAACGTAGATAGAAATAGATTTATATCGGAATTTTTACGGTATCATCATGTTAAGAAAAAATGTAATCAAGGACTTTTAAAAAGACGTTGTGAAGAATTGGACATATTTTTCAGAAGTATATACAGTAGAAATACGGGATTGCGAGGAGTTGGTAATTATCCGATTCCGAGGTGTATGCTCTAAAATTTAAAATATAAGCATTGTGATATTCACAGTGCTTTTTATATGTAATGAAGTATAAAATTAGGAGAAAGTCAAAGATATATCAAAAGATAAAATAGTGACATGTTTATGAAAAAGTCAATATGTTTGAGATTATTTCCTGTAGTAAAGCGAATTAATTTTTGATATTATTTTTTAGGGTTGGTGAATATGACATGTTTAAAATATTGAATAAAAAAATACTGAACGAATACGTTTCTCAAATGACTTTATATGCTCCATACGTTGCAAAAAATGCGAATCCAGGTCAGTTTATAATTTTGAGAGTAGATGAATTTGGTGAAAGAATTCCCCTTACAATTTTTGATTATGATGAAAAAAACGGTACCATCGATATAATTTATCAAAAGATAGGTACTACAACTCTTAAGCTCGATAAAAAATCGGAAGGTGAATACTTACTTGATGTGGTTGGACCTTTAGGAAAAAAATCAGAAATTGAAGGATTAAAAAGAGCTATGATTATATCGGGTGGAGTAGGAAGTGCCATAGCATATCCGTTAGCAAAAAAAATTAAAAATACCGGAGCTGAAACCATAATTATTTCAGGGTTTCGAACAAAAAATCTTATAATTCTTGAGGACGAAATGAGGAATATTTCCGACGAATTATTTGTGATGACTGATGATGGTTCTAATGGAAAAAAAGGATTTGTTACCGAAGCTCTTTTAGAAAAACTAAAAAAATCAACGGAATATGATTTAATTATAGCGGTAGGACCTATTCCGATGATGAAAGCAGTATGCGATATAACAAAAAAATTCGGAATAAAAACTATAGTAAGTATGAATTCGATTATGATTGATGGAACAGGCATGTGTGGGGGATGCCGTTTAACGGTAGATGGTAAAGTTAGATTTGCATGTGTGGATGGTCCTGATTTTGATGGTCATAAAGTGGATTTTGATGAAGTAATGACAAGAAATCGTACGTTCATTGATATTGAAAAAAAATCCTATGAAAAATATTGTAATTTATTTAAAGGTGTATAATTATGTTTAATAAAAGTAAAGTTAAAGAAATTATGCCTATGCTTTTGCCAGAGATAAGAATTAAAAATTTTTGTGAAGTGGAATTGGGATTGAACGATAAATCTGCTTTATTTGAAGCGGAAAGATGTCTTAATTGTAAAAATTCTCCATGTGTAAAGGGTTGTCCGGTAGGAGTTGAGATTCCCAAATTTATTAAATTTATAAAAAATGGTGATATAGATTCTGCTTATGAAACTATATTGAAAAATAATATTTTTCCTGCTGTCTGTGGTCGTGTGTGTCCTCAAGAAAAACAGTGCGAATCTATGTGCGTACGTGGGAAAACAGGAGAACCTGTCGCCATTGGAAGTTTGGAACGTTATTGTGCGGATAAAAGTTTAAGTTATGAGTGCCGAGATAAAAATAAAGCTAAAGAGCAAAAAACAAAGTGCATTTCTGAAGCAAAGGTGCATAAAATTGCAGTAGTGGGTTCGGGACCGTCGGGATTGACGTGTGCTTCAGAACTTGCTGAACTTGGATGTGAAGTCACTGTATTTGAAGCACTTCATACTCCGGGCGGAGTTCTTGCTTATGGAATTCCTGAATTTAGGCTTCCGAGAAAAGTTCTTAACAGAGAACTTGAAAATCTTAAATATAAAGGTGTAGATATAGTAAATAACGTTGTTGTAGGAAAATCAATTTCAATAAATTCTCTTTTTGAAGAAGGATATAGTGCAGTTTATATTTCTTCTGGAGCGGGATTGCCTAAATTTATGAATATTCCAGGAGAAGGACTTTCGGGAATTTACTGTGCGAATGAATTTTTGACAAGAGTAAATCTTATGCATGCTCAGGAAGAGAAGTACGATACACCTATAGTACCACCTAAAAATGTAATTATAGTCGGAGGTGGAAATGTTGCGATGGACGCAGCCAGAGTTGCAAAAAGACTTGGAGCGGAAAAAGTTACAGTAATGTATAGACGTACCGAAACCGAAATGCCTGCCCGTAAAGCTGAAATTTTTCATGCAAAAGAAGAAGGAATAGAATTTTTATTTTTGAGTAATCCCAAAAGATTTTTGGGTGAAAACGGAAAATTAACAAAGGTAGAATGTATAAAAATGCGTACAGCTCAAGAAGATTCTTCAGGGAGAAAGTCTGTTGTTCCGATAGAGGGTAGTGAATTTAATATTTCGGTAGATACGGCCGTGATTGCGGTAGGAAATTCGCCAAATACTATTATAAAGAGTACCGAATCAGGACTTGATTTTGATTCTCGTGGAAGAATAACTGTCAATTCCGACACCATGCAAACTTCACGCAAATTTGTTTATGCCGGAGGAGATGCTGTTACAGGAGCTGCCACGGTAATACTTGCTATGGGTGCGGGTAAGAAGGCTGCTCACAGAATTTTTCATGATTTGAATAATGCGGAATTGGAGGATGGGAAATAGAATTTAGTATTTTAGGTTGTAAAGTAAAACTTGATTTTTACTTTTTTGCAATTTTAACTTTTATGGTTTTCATGGATAAAACCGGGTTTGTTATGATAGGAATTATTTCATCTTTGATGCATGAATTTGGTCATATTGCAGCAGTTAAGTTAAAAGGTTATAAGGTTAACGGTATAAATCTGGGATGTGTCAGTGCTGATATATTTCTTAAATATGATAATTTTGAAGATAAACTTGAAATTCTTTTAAGTGGTTCTCTGACTAATTTTTTGATATCGATTATTTTTAAAGTTTTGTACTTTTATTTTGAATATGATGTTTTTCGTGTAATATATTTTCAAAATGTGTGTATAGGAGTACTAAATCTTTTGCCTGTCGCAGATTTGGATGGAGGATGTATATTTTTATTGTTACTTAGCAAGAAAAAAGATATATCTTCCGCTTTAAAAATTTTAAATATGGTGTCTGTTATTTTTTTAATACCAATTTTTGCAATAGGAATATGGATTTTTGCAATTTCCGAATACAATTTTTCTTTACTTGTTTTGGGGGTTTATCTTACGATATGTATATTTGTTAAAAAATTATAATTTAATTTGTAAAAGGAGAAATGGAAACAATGAGTTTTACAGAAACAAGTGCCAAAGAATTAGACGGATTTAATACATTTTCTCAAATAGGTGAAAAATGGATGCTCATTACTGCAGGAAACAAAGAAAAATTTAATACTATGACTGCAAGTTGGGGAATGATGGGAATTTTGTGGACTAAAGATGTAGCAACTGCCTTTGTTAGACCGCAGAGATATACTTTTGAATTTTTGGAAAAAAACGATTATTATACTCTTTCTTTTTTTGAATCGAAATATAAAAAACAACTCAGTTATTGTGGAAGAAATAGTGGAAGAAATGTCGATAAAATAAAAGAAACGGGATTAACTCCTATTTTTGATGAACAAGCACCCTATTTTAAAGAAGCCAGTACCGTATTTATATGTAAAAAGATTTATGGACAATTTATAAGCCCGGAAGGATTTATTGATGTTGATTTAGATAAAAATTATGAAAATAAAGATTATCATAAAATGTACGTCGGAGAAATCATTAAATGCCTGGAGGAAAAATAAATTGAAAAAAACAGTTGTTATTACTGGTAGTTCTCGTGGAATAGGCGCACAAACAGCTCTTAAATTTGCGGAAAATGGTTATAATGTGGTTATAAATTATAATCACTCCAAAGAAAAAGCTTTAAATCTTCTTAGTGCGATAAGAGCTAAAGGTGTTGGATCAATAGCACTTAAAGCTGATGTCGCAAATCCTGTGGAATGCAATTATCTTATAAGTAAAAGTATGGAAGAATTCGGACATATAGACGTTTTGGTAAATAATGCAGGTATGGCGCAGCAAAAACTTTTTACAGATATCTCTCATGATGAATGGATTCGTATGTTTGATGTGAATATACATGGAATGTTTTATTGCACACAAAGTGTAGTACGCAATATGATAAATAGACGCAAAGGAAAGATAATAAACGTATCTTCTGTCTGGGGAATAACCGGAGGTTCATGTGAGGTTCATTATTCTGCTTGTAAAGCTGCAGTCATAGGTTTTACAAAAGCTTTAGCAAAAGAACTTGGTCCATCTGGAATACAAGTTAATTGTGTTGCACCTGGAGTTATCGAAACAGATATGAATTCGGAATTAAATTTAAGTGAAAGTGAAATTGAAGAAATAAAAAATGAAACACCTTGCATGAGATTAGGTACTCCGCAAGATGTATCCGAAGCAATATTTTTTTTGTCCCAACCCGCATCTGATTTTGTAACTGGACAAATAATAGGAGTTAATGGTGGAATTTTAATATAATTTTAACATAATATTTTTGATAAACTACTTGTATCGTACTGATTTTTATGTTAATTTGAGCTAGTAAGATGTACAGAACGGTGGTGAGTTTATTGAAAAAATCTAAAAAATACATTTTGTTACATTTTGGATGTTTTGTGTGGATATTTATTTTCTTTTTTTGCCCTAAATCAGTGGCTATTAGCACGGACGATATTGCAGATAATCTTAGGGAAATACAGAGTACTTGTATCGGTAGTAACAAAATTTTTATAGATACTGTTTTAAAAAATTATGATCGATACAGTGAGTATTTTGAGGGTTGTAAGTATTCTTACGATGTATTTAAAGATGAAACAAAATGTGATTGTTTTAAATATTTGATGATGCAAAAAGTTTTTTTTCATGAATATGAAGAATATACTCCTATTTTATACGGAATTTACAGAGATTGTGACCGTGAGTTTATTGAAAATTTAAAAAAGATTGTAATGACCAGAGATGACTCAGAAGAATTCAATGATAGAACATTTTTTCCTTCTTTTTCCGATCTTGAAATTTTTAAAGAATTAAAGTTATTTTAATTAGTTTTTATTTTGAAAGGAATTTTTTATGAATAGGAATAAATTTTTAAAAGTATTGACGTTTACAATAATGTTCGGAATCTTTTCTTCTACTCTAAATAATGTAAAAGCATATTCGTGTGAAAGTATAATTAATAAATTATTTGATAGGAGAAAATCTCTATCTGGCGATGTTAGAAAGTACCAAGATGAGATGTTTGATCTTGATGGAGGTTACAATGTGGAGGCAACTATTAAATCTAGCGAACAATATCAAAATTTTATGAAAATTCATGGTAAAAATGTTAATAAAGATAGTGCTATGTTTATTTTTATTATCCTGTATATAAAAAATTACGAATCATTTAATGTTTTCAAAAATGTATATCAAATTAAAGAATTTATCATAAAGTCATTGTTAAATAGCAGGAGTAGGGAAGAACGCAGAGGAGATAAGATAGTTTCAAAATTGTATCAAAACACGTACGGAGGGTCCTTGGGCGTAGAAATTACTTCAAGGTACAGAGATTTAGTTATCTTACAAAGAACTAGAAAATAATTGTAAATTTTTAAATTAAAAAATAAGCTCGGGATAATCTTTACATAAAGTTGAGTATATTTTATTAATTTCACCATGTTTGATTTGTTCCGAGTTTAATTTTAATTCTTTATTGTTTTTAACGGCGTGATTTTTAATGATCATGGTTCTGAGGATATATTCGATATTTTCGGATGTTACGGTGATATTTTCAGTATTTTTGATATTAAAAATTGAAACTGTTAAAAATTCTATAATGTCAGAAAGTCCTAAAATAATTAAAAATCCAAAAAAAATACAGCATGCTATGTTACTCATAACGTTCACCTCAGTACCATAGTATGCTGTTTTTAAATTTTTGTTTTAGTTGATTCCAATATCAGGTATATCGTTATCATTTTTGGAAATATCAGGTTCTTTGATATCCGAAAAAATAATGGAAATACACCAAAGAGCAGCTAAAAATACCAAAATATAGACAAGTCTGCTTGCCGGAGAATCTTGACCTCCAAATATCCATGCTACGATGTCGAATTGAAAAATTCCTATTGAACCCCAATTTAGACCGCCAATTACGCAAAGAATCAAGGCTATTTTGTTCAATGCTTTCATATTATCACGTCCTTTTTAAAAATTTATATTTATATTATACTCATTTATTGAATATAAAATCAATAGAATTTATAGATGATGAATTAAAATTTTAAAATGGCATAAATCTTGAACGAATTTAAATATTTTGTTAAAATTATAAGTATTATTAAACTTTTCGGAGGAATGATATTGCAAAGTAAAATACCTGTTTACGAATACGGCGAAAAGCAAAAAAATTTTTGCAAAAAGGTTCGTGAATACTACAAAAATAAAGAACACAAAAGTGTTCCTAAAGCTTTTGTTAAAACTTACGGTTGTCAGCAAAATGTTTCAGATAGCGAAAAATATATTGGAATGCTCATTGAGATGGGTTTTGATATAGTTCTTAACCAAGATGAAGCAGATGTGATTCTTTTCAATACATGTGCGATTCGAGAAAATGCTGAAAATAAAGCATTAGGAAATTTGGGTTGGATAAAAAATATAAAAAAAAATAATCCCGATTTGTTCATAATACTGTGCGGATGCATGACTGAACAAGCTGCGGTGATTGAAAAAATTCAAAATAAGTACAAATTTGTTGATTTGGTGTTTGGTACACATTCGATACATAAATTTCCTGAAATATTTTATAATGCACTGTGCTTGAAAGGTAAAGGAACAAAACCTGAAAGTGTATGCATAAATGAAAAAGAAGATATAATTTTTGAGCATTCACCTGCTAAAAGAAATAACACTTTAAAAGCATTTTTATCCGTGATGTACGGATGTAATAATTTTTGTTCGTACTGTGTAGTTCCGTATGTCAGAGGTCGAGAGAGAAGCCGTGAACCCAAAGAAATTTTATTAGAATTTGAAAATCTTCTGAAAGCGGGTTACAAAGATATAACGCTTCTCGGGCAAAACGTAAATTCTTACGGAAAAGGGTTGAATGAGGACATTGATTTTCCGGAATTATTAAAAATTTTGGATAATTTTGACGGAGAATATCGAATAAGACTTATGACTTCGCATCCAAAGGATGCAACACATAAACTTTTTGACGTAATGGCTAACAGTAAGCATATAGTACATCACATTCATTTGCCTGTTCAATGCGGAAGTAATCGAGTGTTAAAAGAAATGAATCGAAAATATACAAAAGAATCCTATTTGAAAATTATAGATTATGCACGAAGTGTAATGCCGGATATAACTTTTTCAAGCGATATAATAGTAGGGTTTCCGGGTGAGAATTACAGTGAATTTTCCGAAACTGTAAATTTACTGAAAGCTGTTAGATTTTCTTCTCTTTTTACGTTTATTTATTCACCACGTGAAGGAACGCCCGCAGCAATGATGCCTGATCCGGTATCCAAAGAGGAAAAAACAAAATGGCTTCTCGAATTACTTAAAGTTCAGGAGAAAATTTCCGAGAATTTATGCAGTGATATGGTAGGAAAAGTTTACAGAGTTTTAGTTGAAAGTTTTGATTGTGAATCAGGTATGCTTATGTGCCGTACAGCGGGTAATATAATGGTAACAGTTTCTGGAAAAGAAAATATGGTAGGTAGTTTTAGAGATATTGAAGTTACGAATTTTAAAAGAGAATCAGTGGAAGGAAAATTAATATAAAGGAGAATTTTTAATGGATATAATTAATTTAGCACGTGAATTGGGAAGTGCTATTCAGAAAGATGAAGAATATATAGATTATAAAATTAAAGAACAGAATGTTGAATGTGATGAAAAATTACAAAAAACGATCGAAGAATTTAATCTAAAAAAAGTTTCCATAAATAATGAGATAGGTAAAGATGAAGTTAATCAAAAAAAGATTGATGAGTTAAATGAGAGAATAGGGGAACTTTATAATCAGATAATGCAAAATGAGACCATGAAAGCTTATGATGAAGCTAAGCAAAAATTTGAAATAACTTTAAGAAAAGTAAGTCTTATTATAAACAGTGCTGCTCAAGGTGAAGATCCTTATACGGTAGATATTGAGTCGGAATCTTCATGTGTGGGCAACTGCAATAGTTGTTCGGGTTGTTGAAGAAAGTAGGTGTATAAAATGGCTGAACTTTCGCCTATGATGAAGCAATACATGGGAATAAAAGAGCAGTATAAAGATTCTATACTGTTTTTTAGGCTTGGAGATTTTTATGAAATGTTCTTTGAAGATGCCAAGCTTGTTTCGCAAGAACTTGACCTAACTTTAACGGGAAAAGATTATGGTCAAAAAGAGCGTGCTCCGATGTGCGGAATCCCTTATCATAGTTGTGAATCTTACATTGCTCGACTTGTATCCAAAGGATATAAAGTTGCAATGTGTGACCAGATAGGAAATCCTGCTACATCTAAAGGGATTGTAAAAAGAGAAGTAGTGCGAGTTATAACTCCGGGGACTGTTGTAGAAGAAAGTATGCTCGATGAAGCAAGAAACAATTATATATGTTCTCTTTTTGTTTCCAAGTCTTTGGGTAATGCCGGTATATCTTTTTGTGATGTATCAACGGGTGAATTAAAAGTAACTCAGCTTTACGGAGACTACAATGACGTAATTGGAGAAATAAAAACAGAACTCGGAAAATTTATGCCCAAAGAAATTTTGGTGGGCGGAAATGTTGAATTGTTGAAACCGCTTAAAATGTTTGTAAAAGAAAAACTTTCGTGTAGAATAGAGATATCTAACAACGATCTTTCTGAAGCTGATTCGAAAAAACTTCTATCTTCGTGTTTTGAACCTAAGAAGCTTGAAAAAATACAATCTAAGGATAAAGTTAGTTCTGTAAGATGTTTGGGAAATCTTTTTGAATATCTTAAAAATACTCAAAAAATAGGACTGCATAGAATAGGGAGTATTTCTTTTTATAACAAGTCTGAATATATGGGACTTGATTTGAATACAGTTCGTAACTTGGAAATAACAGAAACACTTCGTTCAAAATCGAAAAAAGGTTCACTTTTGTGGGTTCTTGATAAAACCAAGACTGCGATGGGTAAAAGAATGCTCAGATCATGGGTTGAAAGGCCTTTGGTAAATCTTGATAAAATTCACAAACGTCAAGATGCGGTTGGGGAGCTTGTTGAAAACATAATACTTCGTGGCGATTTGAAGAATTCCCTGTGCGGAGTTCATGACATGGAGAGAATTATGACAAAAATTACTTATGGTTCAGCCGGTGCAAGAGATTTGAAACTTCTTGCGGCTACTTTGTCCAAGCTTCCGGAGATAAAATTTAATCTTTACAAAGCAAACTCTTTTCTTCTTAAAAAGATGTGCGAAAAATTAGATTTACTAAAAGAAACGTATATGCTTATTGAAGATGCCATAGTTGATGAACCTCCGTTTTCCGTAAAAGAAGGCGGAATTATTCGTGACGGATACAATGAGGAAATAGATCGTCTTAGAAAAGACATGAACGGTGGTAAAGAAACAGTTGCCCAGATAGAGCAAAGAGAACGAGAAAGAACGGGAATTCCAAAATTGAAAGTGGGATACAACCGTGTGTTTGGTTATTACATAGAGATTTCAAATTCATTTAAAAATAAGGTTCCGGAAGATTACATAAGAAAACAGACTTTAACTAATTGCGAAAGATACATAACTCAAGAACTTAAAGACTTGGAATCAAGAATTTTATACGCCAGAGATAAGATTAACGAAACTGAATATAGAGTTTTCGAAAGTGTTCGTATGAAAGTAGCAGAAAGTTTGCCGTCCATCGTAAAATCTGCGACTATAATTGCTAATTTAGATGTAATGTGTTCTTTAGCGGAGGTTGCAAGTGTAAACAATTATGTAAAACCAACCGTAGATGACAGTGGAGAAATATCAATAAAAGAAGGAAGACATCCGGTTGTAGAAGCTTTGCTTCAAGATTCCGTATTTGTTCCGAATAACGCTTTTTTAGATAATTCAGAAAATACCGTCGCAATTATAACAGGTCCGAATATGGCCGGTAAATCTACATATATGCGTCAAACAGCACTTATGGTTCTGCTTGCTCAAATAGGAAGTTTTGTTCCGGCATCCGAAGCAAAAGTGGGTATAGTGGACAGCATATTTACCAGAATAGGGGCTTCAGATGATTTGGCTTCCGGTCAGTCTACATTTATGATAGAAATGAATGAAGTTGCTGAAATTATTAAAAATGCCACTTCAAAAAGTCTTTTAATACTTGATGAAATAGGGAGAGGAACCTCTACTTTTGATGGAATGAGTATTGCCAGAGCTGTTCTTGAGTATGTTGCTAATTCAAAAACTCTCGGTGCAAAAACACTGTTTGCTACGCATTATCATGAACTTACTTCCATGGCTGACGAATACTCGAATATGAAAAATTACAGTATAGCAGTTAAGAAAAATGGAGACGATATTACTTTTTTGCGTAGAATAATTCCGAGTGCGGCTGATGAGAGCTATGGAATAGAAGTTGCTAAACTTGCGGGAATACCAAACTGTGTGATTTCGAGAGCGAAAGAAATTTTGAAAAATATTGAAAATGATAAAAGTAAAATAAGTTTTGAAAATATTGACAAAGTAAAAAAGGAAAACAACATTCAACTGGAGTTTAAAGAATCTTGTTTAGCCGAAAACGAAATAGTTGAAAAATTGAAAAAACTTGATGTAAGTGTTTTGACGCCGATTGAATCCATGAATATTTTGTACGAACTTATAAAACTTGCCGGTGAAGTATAAAGTTTATAATTGGAGTATTTTTAAATGAAAAAAATAAACGTATTAAATAAACAAACCGCTCAGCTTATTGCTGCCGGAGAAGTTGTGGAACGTCCTGCGTCGGTTCTTAAAGAACTTCTTGAAAATTCTATAGATTCGGGAGCGACACGAATAACCGCAGAAATAAAATGCGGAGGAATTAAATTTATAAAAGTTTCCGATAATGGAAGCGGAATATATCGTGATGATGTAAAAAACGCATTTCTTCGTCATGCAACAAGTAAACTTAAAAATGCGGAAGATTTAAATGAAATTTCTTCACTTGGATTTCGAGGGGAGGCATTAGCTTCGATATGTTCTGTTTCAAGAGTAGAGGTAATTACAAAATCTAAAGAAGAACCTGAGGGCACACATTTTTATATAGATGCGGGTGTGAGTGGTAAAATAGAAGATTATGGCTGTTCCAACGGTACTTCTATAATAGTCAGAGATATGTTTTATAATACTCCTGCTCGTATGAAATTTTTAAAAAAAGATGTAGCTGAAGCCAATAATTGTGCTTTGGTCGTAGATAAACTTGCGCTTTCTCACCCTGAAATATCGTTTAAGTTTATACGTGAAGGAAAAGAAGTTTTATATACTCCCGGAGATAAAAAAATATCTTCAGCTATATATTCAGTTTATGGAAAAGATTTTTTTGATGGAATGATTCCTGTGGATTATGAGCTCAATTGCGTGAAAATTACAGGATTTATAGGTAAACCCACTTGTTCAAAATCGAGTCGCAGTATGCAAAATTTTTTCGTAAATAAAAGATTTGTTAAAAGTAAAGTTGGTTCTGCTGCTTTGGAGGAAGGATTTAAAAATTCTGTTATGGTAGGGAAGTTTCCGTATTGCGTTTTATATATAGATGTTCCTCCCGAAATGGTTGATGTCAACGTTCATCCGGCTAAAACAGAAATAAAGTTTGCCAATGAAAAATCCGTTTTCGAAGCCGTATATTATGCCGTTAAATCTGCCTTGATGTTTGTGAATAATTCTTCAGGATTTGGCGGTGCATCGGCATCTATGAGAATGAGTGATTCATTTTCACTTTTCGACATTAAACCTACCTCTACTAAGCAAAATAATTTAAAAACAAATGAACAGAGTAACATTTCAAAAAGCGCTGTAAAGAATTTTTCTGTAGATAAAAATGAAAAAATTGAAAATATCGTTCAACCTAACTTTAGAGGAATTCAAAAAAAAGAAGTAATAACATCTAAACCTTATGTTTCCTCTGATGATGAAAAAGTAGTTTCTAAAGAAGTGAATTTTAATAAGATAGAATCAGTTGGTAAAGTTTATCCTGAAAAATTCGAAAAATCCAAAGAATTTTATGTGAGCTCTCAAAGTAAAAAAGATTCTGTAAATTCTTCCGAATCTGTCTTAAACGAATCGCAAGATACTGAAAATTCTTTTTCTTTATTAAAAAATTCATTAGGTAATGATATAAAAATTATTGGTGAGATTTTTGACTGTTATATAATTGCTCAATATCAAAAAGAAATGATTTTGATAGACAAACATGCCGCTCACGAAAGAATTATTTTTGAAAAGCTGAAAAATAATGGTGGCGGAAAAGAATCACAAATACTTTTGGAACCTTGCATTGTGACTATGGAAAAAGATGAATATTCTGCTATTGTGGAAAATTTAGATATAATTTCGAAAATAGGTTATGAAATAAATGATTTTGGAAGTGGAAGTGTTATTGTCAGGAGTGCTCCAATGTATATGGATATAGAAGAAATACCGAATTCCGTTTGTGAAATTGCTAATTATATAAAAGATAATAAAAAATGTTTAGATACGAAAAAATTAGATTGGTTATACCACAACATAGCATGCCGTTGCGCTATAAAGGGAGGAAAAGGAAGTTCTCCCGAAGAAATATGTTGTCTTGTACAAACACTTTTGGATAATCCCAACATAAAATATTGTCCTCACGGTAGACCTGTTTTTGTTCCTATAACAAAAAAATTTATTGAAAAGCAGTTTGGAAGGATGTAAAAAATGTCTGATAAACTCAAACCTTTAATTACAATAATAGGTCCTACTGCTTCCGGGAAAACAGAATTGGGAGTGAAGCTTGCTGAAAAATTCGGAGGAGAGATAGTTTCCGGAGATTCAATGCAAGTATATAAAGAATTTGAAATATCTACAGCCAAACCTACACCGTGTCAGATGAAAAAAGTAAAACATCATATGGTAAATATTTTATCGGTAAAAGAAGAATTCAGTACGGCAAAATTTAAAATTTTAGCTTCGGAATGTATAAATAAAATTTTAGAAAAAAATAAATTGCCTTTCATGGTGGGAGGAACCGGACTTTACATAGATTCGGTTTTAAAAAATACAGAGTATGATTTTAATGAAAGTAATTTAAAAAAATCGAATATTGATCTTACCAGGCTTGATAATTTTGAACTTATGGAAATTTTAAAGAAAATAGATATAAAAAGTGCTGAAAAAATTCATGTTAACGATTTAAAAAGGCTCAAAAGAGCGATTGAATTTTTTTATTCAGCGGGTTATCCTATATCTGAGCAGGTTGAAAATTCTCATAAAATTCCTTCTCCTTATAAAACCTGTAAAATAGGTTTGAATTTTAAAAATCGAGATATTTTATATGAGAGAATAAACAATAGAGTAGATAACATGTTTGAATCCGGAATAATAGACGAAGTGAAAAATATATCGGTGATGAAAATCGGTAAAACTGCAAAATCGGCGATAGGGTATAAAGAACTTCTTGATTTTATTGAAGGAAATTGTAGCATAGACTGTGCAAAAGAAAATTTGAAGCGAGCAACCCGCAGATATGCTAAAAGACAGCTTACATGGTTCAGAAAAGATAAAGAAATTAACTGGATATACTGTGATGAATATAAAGAGTTTTCGAAAATTTTTGAAAAATCCTGCGATATAGTAAATAAGTTTTTGAGTGAATTTAAGGGATAACTATGAAAAATAGGAAATTAAAAAAAACATTAGTATTGTGTTTTTGCAGTTCGCTTGTGTTGTGGACTGCGTTTCGCTTTACGCTTAACAAACTGTGTGGTGTGGAATCAGAACAAACAGAGTTTGATACAGTTAAAGACACGATAGAGACTGTAGGGGTAATTATACGAGATGAAGAAGTTTTAGATAGTTCAAAATTTAATCCAAATAATTTGAAATATTTGTTAAGTGATGGAGAAAAAATATCCAAAAATGATATTTTAGCTGAGGTTTATAGTAATTCTGAAGAAGCTAAAATCAGTTATAGAATTGATGAAGTAAATAAAGAAATTGAAATTTTAGAAAAACTTAATTTCTCAAAGTATAATATATTTAAAGGTATAAATTTTATAAATGGAGAAATAAATAATGAAATAAAAAATCTTCTTACTTCATTAGGCGATTTCCAGATTTCAGAATCTGCAAAAATCAAAAGGAATATATTATATTTGCTTAATGAAAAACAAATTATATTAGGAAAAGATGTAAATTTGGACGATAGACTTCAAAAACTCAGAGATGAAAAAAACAAATTATTATCTCTTTCTTCGAAAAGTATTTCGTGTATTAATGCTCCTGATTCCGGAGATTTTATGAGTCATACGGACGGATATGAAAATGTTGTGGATTACAAACACCTTATTTCTTCAGATTTAAAAAATTTTGATTTTGAAAATATAAGTTCAGACAATTTACAAAGTAATACACTTGGAAAAATAATAAAGTCAGAAACTTGGTATGCTGTTTGTTTAGTAAGTTCTGAAGATGCAAATCGAGTAAAAATCGGACAGGAAGCTAAAATGGATATACCTTCATCTAATTTTGCGTTCAATATTCCGTGTAAAGTTGAGTCTGTAGTAAAAAAGTCTAATCCTGATGATTATATTGTGATAATTTCTTGCGATTACATGAATAAAGAATTAGCTTTGTTGCGTAAGGAAAATTTCAAAATTAATATTGGAGAATACAGTGGATTAAAGATAAATAAAGATGCGATACACAAATATTCAGATGAAACTGGCATTTTTCAATCCGGAGTATATGTCAAGTTAAGTGGATATTTGAAGTTTAAAAAAGTAAATCCTATTTTTGTAAATTCTTCCGAAGTTATATGTTCCTATAGCGCAGAAGAATCCACGGATGAGAAATATCTGCAGCCGGGAGATTTTGTAGTTGTAAAAGGTATGGATTTATATGAAAACAAAAAGGTTGTTTAATTCTAAATGTAAATTTTTTACAATTGATGATAATAGTGTAATATTTAACCTAATTTTTAAGAATATTTTTTGGAAAAAATGTTCTGAAGTTGGATAAATTTGAGTAATTTTGAATGTTTTTATAATAGTTTCTGGTAAAAAAATAATTTTATTATTGACATACGTTTTTAAATTAATCATAATTATACTTGTGGCGTATTGTTGATTTTTAGTACTTGAATATTGTAGTGTTACAATTTGGTTATTTTTTTAAAAAAGTTTAGTATATTTAAAGAGGAGGAATTGTTAAATGTCAGGATTGATTGAAAAATTTAAAGAAATATGGGCGCCTTCAGAAGATTCATATGAGGACGAATATGACGAGCAAGAAGAAGGTTATCAAGAAGAAGATAACCGTCCAAGACATAAAGATAAGAGGGATTTTCAAGGAAACAGAGTTCTGAGTATACACGCCAATACTAAAGTTAAAGTTGTGTTGGCTAAACCTGAACGTTTCAGTGAAGAAATAAAAAATATAGCCGATGAGTTGCTTAAAATGAATACGATAGTTTTAAATCTTGAAGAAGTGGTTAAAGCTGAGTCAAGGAGAATTATTGATTTTTTGAGTGGGGCTGCTTATGCTAATGGTGGAAAAATAAAAAAAGTTTCTACAGATACTTTTATAGTTACACCGTGCAATGTGGATCTTGAAGGTGATGAAGTTCTTGGTGAATTGGAGAGCCATGGAGTTTATTTTTAATACATAATTGATATGATTTTATGTAGTTGTAGCATTGTGGTTTTCATATTTTTAGAGGTGAATAAGCTTGTTAACGGTAGAAGATATTAAAAATGTAAGTTTTCGTAGAGCAAATTTTGGTGGATATAAACCGGAAGATGTGGATGCATTTATTGATGATATGCAAATTTCATTTGAAAAATTAATTAACGAAAATAAAGAATTAAAGCTTACGATAAAAAAACTTAATGAAAGGATAGACAAATTTCATGAAGAAGATAGCTCTATAAAAAACATTATACTCAGTGCTCAAAAAGTGGCAGAAAAGTCGTTGGATGAGGCAAAATCGAAAACAGCTGAGATGATAAACAGTGCTGTAGAAAAATCAGAAAAAATGATTGAAAGAGCTAAAAAAGAAGTTTCGGCACATACGGAGATATCCAACAAGCTGAGAGAAGCGTCATCTAAACTTCGCAAACAGCTTGAAGATGTATACAGGAAACATGTGGAGTTAATGAAAGGTATTCCTGAGGATATCAAAATTTGTGAAAATGAGAAAGAAGAAGTTAAGATTTCACCTGAAAGGTCTATCAATAAGACTTCAGATTTACAAGATAAAGTAGATATAAAAAATTTTAAAACGGATTCCTTGCATCAGGGGAAAGAAAGCAAAATTTCAGCAGGTGTGCTGCCTGAACTTTCTAAACGTGAAATATTTTCTTCTGAAGATTTAGAGCGTCCACATAGAAAGTTTAAAAATTTGAAATTTGGAAATAATGTGGGCGATGAAGATGGTGAGCGTAAACGGAACGGAGCTTATTTTGGTATATTTAGAAAGAAGTGAGATTTAACTTATTTTTTTAGAGATCTGCTTTTTAAGGAGCAGGTCTTATTGGTGTTTCATTGAAATTTATGAGATAATTATAATATAATAATTGTATACTAATTAAAAATTCTCGAAAGGATTAATCATATGTCACAAGATTACAATAGTACGCTTAATTTACCTAAAACCGATTTTCCCATGCGTGCAAATTTACCCGAAAAAGAGCCTCAAATTTTAGAATATTGGGAAAATATGGATATTTATAAAAAGATGCTCGAAAAGAATAAAAATAACCCCTCATATATTTTACATGATGGTCCTCCTTATGCTAACGGTGATATACATTTAGGTCATGCACTTAATAAAATTTTGAAGGATATTGTTGTAAAGTATAAAAATATGAATGGGTTTAAAGCTCCATATGTTCCCGGTTGGGATACTCATGGACTTCCTACAGAGATAAAAGCACGTACTAAGTTTGGTGCTGAAAAAGCTAAACAAATGTCAGATTTAGAAATACGAAAATTATGTAAAGAATTTGCTCTTGGATATGTTAAGAAACAAAAAGAAGGATTTAAACGTTTGGGAGTTCTCGGAGATTGGAATAATCCCTACGTCACTCTTTATCCTGAATATGAGGCAGAGCAGGTAAGAACTTTTGCAAAAATGGCATCAAAAAAAGGAACCATATATCGTGGGCTTAGACCTGTTTACTGGTGCCCGTCGTGTGAAACCGCTCTGGCAGAAGCTGAAATTGAATATCATAATGATAAATGTCATTCGATATATGTTAAGTTCCCCGTTGTTGGTGATAAAGGAAAACTTTCAAAAATGGGAGTTGATGTTTCCAATACGTATTTTGTAATTTGGACTACGACTGCCTGGACTTTACCGGCTAATGTTGCAATATGCGTAGGACCGGAATTTGAATATGCAATTGTAAAAAGTGGAGAAGAATACTATATTGTTGCCGACGTATTAAAAGAAAAAGTTATGCAAGCTGCAGATATTGAAAATTATGAACTTGTTGGAAAAATTTTAGGTTCAGATTTAGAATATATGCAAGCTCGTCACCCATTTTTAGATAGGAATTCACTGATAATAGTGGGAGATCATGTAACTACCGAAAGCGGTACAGGTTGTGTTCATACTGCTCCGGGTCATGGTGCGGAAGATTTTGAGGTTTGTAAAAATTATAAAAATTTACCTGTTATAGTTCCTGTTAACAGTAAGGGTGTTTTGACTTCTGAAGCAGGAAATTTTGCAGGTCTTGATATACACAAAGCTGGAAAAGCAATATACGATTACCTTAAAGAAACAGGACATTTATTTGCATCAAAAATTTTTGAACATCAATATCCTCATTGTTGGAGATGTAAATCTGAAATAATTTTTCGTGCAACGGAACAGTGGTTCTGCTCGGTGGATAATTTTAAAAAAGAGGCATTAGAGGCTGTTGAAACTGTAAATTGGAATCCTGCATGGGGAAAGGATCGTATGATTTCCATGATTAGTGAGCGAAAAGATTGGTGTATTTCCAGGCAAAGAGTTTGGGGGGTACCTATTCCGATTTTCTTCTGTAAAAATTGTGGGAAAGAGCTTATAGACGAAAATATCATGATGAATATTGCTGATATTTTTGAAAAAGAAGGTTCAGATTCGTGGTTTAGTCATGATGCAAAGTATTTTTTGCCTGAAGATGTCAAATGTGAAAGTTGTGGGAACCATGAATTCGAAAAAGAAAAAGATATAATGGATGTATGGTTTGATTCAGGTACATCTCATAGCGCTGTATGTGATGCACGTAAAGATTTAAAATTCCCTGCTGATCTTTATCTTGAAGGCGCGGATCAATATAGAGGATGGTTTCAATCTTCACTTTTAACATCAGTTGCTTCTAAGGGTTGTGCTCCATATAAAAATATAGTGACACATGGTTGGGTTGTTGATGAAGAAGGTAAAAAGCAGTCTAAATCACAGAATAACGGAGTAGATCCTGCTAAAGTTATGAAACAATATGGAGCAGATGTTTTAAGACTTTGGGTTTCTTCAGCGGATTATCATTCTGATGTAAAGATGTCTAATGAGATACTTAAACAGCTCAGCGAGGCTTATAGGAAAATACGTAATACTGCAAGATTTATAATAGGAAATTTGTACGATTTTAATCCTGATAAAGATATGTGTAATTTAAAAAATTTATGTAGTATAGATAAATGGGCACTGGCAAAATTGAATAACCTTATGAACAAAGTTAAAAATGGTTATGAAAGTTTTGAATTTTACGAAGTATATCACGCAGTTCAAAAGTTTTGTATAGTTGATATGTCAAATTTTTATCTTGATGTACTTAAAGACAGATTATATGTTGAAAAATCGAATGGTGTAGAGCGTCGCACTGCACAAACTACTATTTATATAATATTAAATGCTCTTGTCAAGATGATAGCTCCGATCTTGTCTTATACATCTGAAGAAATTTGGAAATATATGCCTCATTTTGAATCCGAAAAAACTGAAAGTATCTTTTTAAATGATATGTCTGAGAATGTTAATTTGGAAATTACAGAGAAATTTATTGATAAATGGGATAAGATTCATAAAATTCGTAATGAAATAAAAAAGATACTCGAAATTCAAAGAAAGAATAAAATTATTGGTTCTTCTCTTGAAGCAGAAATTGCAATATATTGTGATGGAGATCTTTTTGAGTTCATAAAAAGAAGTAAAGAAGATTTACAAAATGTCTTAATTGTTTCCGGAATAGAAATTTTTGAAAATGGTGAAGGAAATTACAAATCAGAAGAAATTGAAAATCTTTCCGTAAGTATTAGTCATTCAAAGTATAAAAAATGTGAACGGTGTTGGACTTATAGCAGTACGGTTGGCCAAGATTCTTTAAATCCTACGATATGTAAAAGATGTATTGAAGTTTTAAATTAAAAATAATAAGAGCAAAGAGCGATTAATTTACTCTTTGCTTTTTTTAAATGGGATTGAGTTTTATGATTTTATTTTATATATTTGTGTTTTTAATTCCTGTATCAGATAGTCTAATTAAATATTATATCCGTAAAAATTTTATAGAGGGAACTAATCAGGATACATTTTTACCGTTTTTAAAGGTAACCTACGTAAAAAATTTCGGAGCAGCGTTTGGGATATTTCCCGGTAAACTGCATTTTTTGGAAATTATTTCTTGTTTAATGATTTTCGGATTGCTTTATTTGATTTTTTTTAAAAACATACGAAGCAAATGGTTTATTGTATCATCATCATTTATAATAGGGGGAGGAATTGGAAATCTTTTAGACAGAATCTTTTTGGGATTTGTAACTGATTACCTTCAGGTCGAATTTTTTAAACCTGTATGCAATATTTCTGATTATTTTATTACTGTCGGAGTTATTGTGATGATGATTTATACTCTTAAAAATGATGGTGAAAAAATCACATGATTGATAAAAAGTTTTTAAGTTCGGTTTGCGTTTCAGGAAAATTTAGATGTCGAGAGGAAAACAGAGCAAATCCGTTATAACCAAATTTTCTTAATATTTCTACTTCTCTTTTTAGAATGTCGCTTTGATTTTTCCAAGTATTTTCATCACAATCTGTACCAACTTTGTAAAGAGCTAATCCGCAGTAAAGTTTAACTTCAGAATTTTTTTGGATATTTTTCCAGTTTTTGGCAGTTTTTTCAAAGGGCATCACTTCAAAGTCAGTGCTCCAGTATATTTGAGGACAAACATAATCCACATATTCTTTTTCGGAGAGCCAACGTTTAACATCTACTCCCTGTTTATAACAGTTAGCTATAACTCCTGCAGGAGAAATTCCAAATTCAACCTTTGGATTTATTTCTTTTATACTTTTATATACTTTTTGAACGAGTTCATTTATATGTTTCTGACGCCACGAACCTTCTGTCATAGGATTTTTTTCAGTTTTAAGATATTCCTCAAAGGCAATATCAGAACTTGTTGTAAATCTTTTTTCCGGATAGAAATAGTCGTCAAAATGTATACCGTCTACATCGTAATTTTTCACGATTTCATCTACACCGTCAACTACTAACTTTTGAACTTCCTCAAATGCGGGATTGTAACAAATTCCACCGGTGTGATATATCATATGCTTTTTTGAGTCGAATTTAAAATAAGGATTTTTTTCGCACAATTCTTTTGGTGAAATTTTGTCTTTTGTTCTTAATTGTACTCTTAAAGGGTTTATCCACGCATGAAATTTAAGACCGTTCTTATGTGATTCCTCTAACATGTATTTGAGAGGGTCGAAAGACATGGTTTCAGTTTGCTTACCGGTGAGTATATGTGAAAATGGAAATATTTTCGATGGGTAAAGGGCGTCTCCATGCGAACGTACATGCACAAATAAGTTATTTATTTTATTTTTTTTAGCTTGTTTTATTATATCTTGAAATTTATTTTCAAATTTTTGTTGAGTATCTTCGCTTGAATTTATTTCCAAGTCTACAAACGATACCCACAGTCCTCGCATTTCCTCTGATTCACTTTGATCGGGAGATTTTTGTGAAGTATTGTTAATTTGAGTATCCAGGCCATTGCATTTGTTGTAATTCTCATCATTTAACAATTTCACAATTTTGCAAATTCCAAATATTGATAACACTAAAGTAAGAGACAATAAACCCTTACAAATTTTAATACGTTTAATCATTAACTTCACCTATCATTTTAATTTATTTATGGTTTCTGAAGGATTCGAAGAGTTAAAAATACATGTTCCTGAAACACAGATGTCAACTGGATATTTTTTTATAATCCCTATAGTTTCTAAATTTACACCTCCATCTACTTCAATTAAAAAATTCTTACTTGGAAATTGGTTTTTTAATATGGTTGCTTTTTGAAGTTGCTCAGGCATAAATTTTTGACCCCCAAATCCGGGTTCAACAGTCATGATGAGTACCAAATCGATATACTCCAGATATGGAAAAAGAATCTCTGCTGGAGTGTTAGGTTTTAGGGAGATTCCCGCTTTTTTCCCTTTGTTTTTAATTTTTTTAATAGTCTTGAATGTATCCGAATTAGATTCTATGTGGAAAGTTATAATGTTTGCCCCTGCATTCGCAAAGGAATTCACGTATTCTAAAGGATCATTTATCATCAAATGCACATCAAATGGTATATCAGTTTTATTACGTAAAGATTTTATTACATCTGCTCCAAAGGATATGTTCGGAACAAAATTTCCGTCCATTACATCCATATGTATCATATCAGCATTTGAAATTTTATGTATTTCTTTTCCCATTTCCGAAAAGTTACAAGCAAGCATGGAAGGTGATATTTTCATGACTATTTTAAACGATAAAAACCGCTCTTATTCTCCCTTCATTATAGCATTTTATAAATGCGATTATATAGAGATTGTGTCTTATTGTCAAGAACTTACATATATTATAAAAGAGCATGATTGTAAATAATGTCGAAGTGACAGAAAACCATTTATGCTCAAGACATAAAAGATAAGGGGTTGATAAAATGAAGGCAGATAATACAAGAAACTGTGTTTGCGGAAGCTGTTCGGTAAGCGGAATAATTTGGAGTATTATCGGAGGAATTGCTGCGGCAGTATTATTTTATCTTGGATACATAACTTCTGCAGTGGTTGGTATATGGATCACGTTTGGGATAGCTGCTTTTTCATTAATTTATATTTTATTGAGTACATTCTTGAGTTCTTGTAGTGAAACATGTGCGAGGTTTTCACATTGTTTACGCAGAAGCTTGAAATGTTTATTAATTGGTAGCATAGGGGCCATAGTTGTATCTATTGCAGCTTTATCTATTTCTCTTACGACTACAGCTGTTCCAACTATTATCGTAGGATTACTTGTACTTTTCTTTATACTTTTACTCTCAGCTATAGTAAATCTTTTAAAGTGCATAGTAAAATAATCATAATCGAATAATCATAGACATCGCCGGATATTACATACAAAAATATTTGGCGATGCATTTTTAGTAAATCGTAAATAGATTTTTGAATGTAGTGATTTTAATTTATAAGTTTAAATTTTTTATTTATATAAGACAAATTATTTTATAAAGAAATTAAAATAACATTAATAGCAAATTGTCAAAATATATTATTATGTAAATTCATGTCGAATAAATTCATATTTTTTAACTAAATAAAAATGAAATATTCGAAAATTTTTTGTTATATTTAGTTGAAGAAATAAGTTAATAAGATTAAAATCATTATATCAGGAGTGAATTTGAGAAATGAGGAAATAATAGTGATCGTAAAAAACATCTATGAGAAGTCATTACCTTGCATGAGAAACAAAGTTATCAGGTATAATATTTGTGAGAATTTAAATGGAGATGTTATTAATTATGGAATTGAAATAGCAGAAAGTTCAGATGATTTAAGTAGGAAAGAAATTGTCGAAGATATATCTCCAGATAAGGATTTTGTTTATAATTTGATTACATATCTTTGTGAAAATGTTGTAGATGTTACTCATTTCAAAGACATCGTAGAGGATTATATTTTAATGTGTGAAAAAGTGTAATTGTAAGACTAAATTTAGTAATATTATGGTTTTTATGTAAAATCGAATGCTTTTTTGTGAATTATGAGGTATTCGATTTTATTTTTTCATTTAAATGTATAATACCACCGAATTCGTGTCGGTGGTACTCAAATTTAGAGAATATTTACTGATTATCATTTAGAATGATTTTTATATTATCTTTTCCTAAAGTTTTAATTGTTCTACCTTCATTTCGCAAATCTCTTTTAAGAGCAGCACTTGCTATTTCAATCAGTGAAGTTGTAATAGGAGTACTTACATTTAGATAAAGTCCCAAAGATTCAAGCATCACAAGACCCTGCGATACATCTTCGGAAATGTACCTTGAATCCACTACAGTAGGACCGGGCACAGCGGTAGGAAGTGAAGCATACCACATAAATACTTCTTTTGCACTTCGAGTGTCTTGAGGACTATTTCGTGCTTTACATGCTTCCACATAAGGCAAACGTTCAAATCCTAATTTTTCAAGTACATTCATTTTCTCTTCATCTAATTTTTCTAATATATTCCAAACACTAGGTGTAAAAACTTCATGATACATAACATAGTCGCCATGTGTCTTTTCGATTCGGGGTATACTCATTATTGCTCCCACTGTATGTACTATTAAGTTAGGATTATGTAATCCTGCTTCTATTACAGATGATAAATATGAAAAAGGAAATCCGATTTTATCAAGAATTTTTATTGCTTTTTCTTTTTTACTATGAGGAAATATTCCGAGAGGATTATTCTTATTTCTAAACGAAACTTTAACTATTCCCGGGGCGGATATTCTGCAATCAATAAAAGAACTCTCCGCTTCTGCTATTATTACGTCTTTTGGAATGCCGTGTTTCAAAGCAATAGCTGTAGAAATATATCCTGGATTAAATAGAAGTATTTGATTTGATCTTAGATATGGAATAATTTTTTTTATCAAAGCTTCATGATACTTTGTTTGAATATATACAATAATAACTTCTGAATTGGATAAAAGTGATAAATCTGTAGTAACGTTCTTAATAAATGTGGTTTTACATATTTCATTTTCAATCAAAGATATTTTACCATTGTTTTTTAAAAGATATTGAAAATTTTCGTTATGTAGATAATTAGAAGTTTTTATCAAAGTTACGTCATGACCTCTTAAAGACATGTCTGCAGCCACTGCACACCCTCCATTACCTGCACCTAACACAGCTATGTTCACCTATTTTTACCTCCTTATTTTATATAATATATTTTTATAGTATAAAAATATTATATGGCATGAATATTTTTAATTAAATATGCAAAATAACAAAATTCATCTTAAATATACAGTTTTAGATCGTTAAATTTAATAAGTTTAAGTTATGTAGACAAAAAATTGTTAATTTATTATTGAGATAAGGAGACGATTAAGAAGTTTATTTTCTATATAATAAATATTTTTTATAAAAATTATGTATAGTTAAAATTTATGATTATTTGATTTAATAAAAATTAAGAATATATAAAATATTTATGAAAAATACTTATTTAGATATGTCGAATAAATTTTAATTTCATTGAAATGTAAATATTTATGTGATATATTTGACATGAATATACGAAAAACAAAGGTGAATAATATGATTTATTATAAAATTGGAGAAAGTTTTGAAGAGTTAGAGTCGATAGATGGGTATAACGGAAATTTAGTTAAAATAGTTTCAAACAGTGAATTAAAGGAAATGTTATCATATAAAGAGGTTGCAAAAGATGATATACCTAATTACAAAAATGCGCAATGCTGCAGAGCAAAAGTGCATCCCTCATTGGTATCAGTGTGTTTCTCGACTGTTACTAAAGATAAAAAGATGAATAGACGTAATTTTGGATTTATTATTAAATCGAATGAAGTTATTTTTATAGATAATTCAGGATTTGTGAGGACAACCATAAAGAAAATTAAAAAAAATAAATTTCACGGCGGGACTAAAATAGGAAGATTTTTGTATGATTTTCTTGAAACTGTTATAGAATCGGATTTACGATATTTGGAGGAAATGGGAGACAGGCTCATAAAAATGGAATCTGCTTTAATTCGTGGAATAGTTAAAGATTTCAGTAGACTCATGGCAGATTTTAAAAAAGAAATGCTTATGTTTTACAGATATTATACTCAGCTTGTTGATTTAGGCGATGAACTTATAGAAAATGAAAATAGATTTTTTTCACAAGATGAAATAAATTTGTTTGAAAAATACGTAAAGAGAGCAGAAAGACTTCGAGAGGAAACACAATTTTTGAGGGAAACCTCTAATCAATTACGAGGTGTTTATAGTTCTCAGTTAGATGCAAAACAAAATAAAATAATGAAAGTTCTTACAGTTGTTACTACTGTATTTATGCCGCTTTCAATTTCTACGGCATGGTATGGTATGAATTTTTTTGATATGCCCGAATTAACTTGGAAATGGGGATATGAAGTATTTATTTTGGGTAATTTATTAATTATAATTTTATGTGTGTGGTATCTTAAAAAGAAAAAATTTTTGTGAACAAAGTTAAAAATAGGTGGGTATGAATTATTAAACATACCCGCTTTATTTTATTGTGAAACTTTTTACTAAGATGAGATTTTCTTTTGTTTTGGCACTGAAGCTATTAAAAATACTGTGGAAGTTAAGAACAATAAAATTGCAAGTGCCTGAGATATTTTAATTTGAGTATTAGGTATTACCAAACTGTCCGTACGTAACGGTTCTATAAATGAGCGGAGCAAACCATAAAGAGCTGTATAAATTAAAAATAAATTTCCCGGTTTTTTTATTAGTGAATGAGAGCAAAAATTTAAAATAAAAAATATAAATATACATCCGAGAGATTCGTACAAAAAACATGGGTGAACAGTAAGAAAAGAGGTATTTTCACTTGACATCCCCCATGGCAAAGAAGTAATTGTTCCAAAAGCTTCCTGGTTAACGAAATTTCCCCATCTACCTACAGCTTGACCTATTGCAAGACCCGGTGCCATCAAATCGAGCACAGAAAGGAATTGTTTTTTCTTTATTTTTGACATAACCCAGATTGCAAACATTCCTCCAATTATAGCTCCGTAAATTGCAATTCCGCCTTCAGAAATCATAAAAATTTTTTGAGGATGCTCTTTGTAAAAATTTCCTGGATAGAATAAAACATAATAGATTCTGGCAAATATTATCCCTGTGACTGACGAAGTAACGATAAAATCCGAAAGTTCAGAGTAAGATACTCCAAATTCATTTGATCTTTTGTTTACATATAGATATCCGAGTAAAAATCCAGTTGCTATAATTATTCCGTACCAGTATATTGATATGTTTTTGAAATTTACGGCTATAGGAGATATTTCCAAAAATATTTTTAATTTCGGGAAAGAAACGTGATAAATAATTTTACTATTCATTATTTTGTGGATTGGCTATCGAAAGAGCTGAGAATTCACTATCAAGTTGAGCTTCAAGCCGACGATTGGCCTTTTCTGTGCAAGCACTTTCCAAAATTTCCATATATTCAAAAATGTCTTTTCCCGAAAGTGCGAAATCGAGGGTTAAATTTGCGATACCGGAAACACTGTTAAACACTGAAAGACTTTGACCATATACTGATTTCTTAATTCTTTCAAACAAATTTTTATCAATTCCGTTTGCTTTTATTTTTTGCATGTGCTTCCTTATTACTTCAGCTGCTTTTTGTGGATTTTTTGATTCTCCGGAAAATATTACGGAAGCGTATCCGGGTCCTTCAAAATATTCATTTGAAAAAGAGGATGTATTAATAAGTTCTTTTTTCATTAATTCTTGATACATTTCTGATGTTCGTGAACTTACGCATTGTAATATTAAGTCACTGTATACAAGTTCTTCCGTTGATATTCTGTAATTTTCCGGTATATTTTCTTTAAATCCCAAACTGAAAGTAGGGGAAACGATGTCAAAATTTTGAACTACTTCTGATTTTACAATATCGTGAGATTCTTTAGGGAAAAATTTTTCCACATTTATTGGAGCTGAATATTTAAGTTTTTTATCTGCCGCCGTGAATACTGCGTCAGGATCTACATTTCCGACTACGCACAAAGCCATATTATGAAGATTGTAAAACATGTTATAGCACTCATATAAAAGTTCGGGAGTAATTTTAGATATAGATTCAATTGAACCTGCTATATCATTTTTTACAGGGTGATTCTTGTATAGAGCTCCTAAAAGATTAATTAAAACTTTCCAATCTGGACTGTCTTCATACATCTTTATTTCTTGGCCTATAATTCCACGTTCTTTTTCCACATTTTCTTCGGTAAAATAAGGTGATTGAACAAAATCAAGGAGAATATCCAAAGATTCTTCAAAATTTCCCGTACACGAAAATAAATATGCTGTTTTTTCAAAAGATGTGTATGCATTGGCTGACGCTCCTGTTTTGGCAAATAATTCAAAAGCGTCTCCTTCTTTTCCTGCAAAGAGTTTGTGTTCAAGATAATGGGCTATTCCGTCGGGGACAACCGTGTAAGAAGATTCTCCGATTTTGCGAAATTTATTGTTTATGGAACCAAAATCTGTACCGAGTATAGCATAATTCGAAGTATAGCCTTTTTTTGGATGTACATATATATCGAGTCCGGAGGGATGCTTCATATAAAAATATTGCTCACGTGTAAGATTGTTTTTAATTAACTTTGGCTTCATAATTATTGATTCTCCTTTCCTGACAGAACATATATAGTGTCGGTTGTGATTTTTTTAGCTGCACTTATTACTTCTTCTCGTGAAACATTTTTTATTTTTTCGATGGTCTCTTCGGGTGACTGCTTTGTTTTGTCGAATGCTTGCGAGCCGTACCATGAACTTAAATTTTCCGGAGAATCTTTTATTTTTTCGAGACTTTGACTCAAGTAAAGCTTTGTTTCATCTAATTCTTTGTCTGTAAAGTTTCCGAGTTGGATATCTTTTATTTGTTTCAAAATTTCCTCTTTGGCTTTGGAAACATTTTCTTTTTGAACTCCGCTTTCTATAAAAATAATTCCCTTTTGAGCAACATACTTTGAAGAGCAGTAATAGCAAAGACTTAACTTTTCTCTGACATTTAAGAATAGTTTGGATTGTGCAGTTCCTCCCAAAAGAGCGTTCATTACTTTCACTGATTCGACATCCTCGTCCGGTTTGGCTATTTCCGTTCGGAATCCCATCATGAGTTTGCATTGAACAACATCCATAATTTCTTTTGCTTCTTTTATGTGAGAGGTTTTTTTTATAATTTTATTTTCGCAGGAAAAAATATCTTTTCGTTCAATTTCAGAAAAGTGTTTTTCAAATTCTTCCATGACGGATTCATATTTTCCGCCTCCCGTCATGATTATTTCTATTTTTGCAGATTGTAAAAGTCTTTGCCAAGCTTCAAAAACATTTATTTCATTTAATTTTTTTGCACTATCGATATTTCCTAATGGGTCAATTCCAAAAGGTTCGTCTTTGCACATTATTTCAATGCATTTTTTTCTGGAATAAAGTTTTTTATCACTGATTTGAGATTCTATTTCCTCAATCAATTGTCTTTTTTCGGTTTCGATATTTTCTCTTTTAAAGGCTTGATTTGAAATATCAGGATTAAAAATCATTTCACACAAAAGCGTTGCCGATTCTAACACATTGTCTGAACCGTCGGGAATAAAACTATTATTGATGCAATTGATTGAAAGGGTTATAACTTGACTGTCTCCCAAACTTCCCACTCCGGGTGAAACATGTGCTCCATAAAGTTCTTCGAGTTTTTTACTTATACTTAGCAGAGATGGATATTTTTTACAAGAATGAGCTAAAAGGTTTGGTATAAGAGCATTTTGAGAAGCATATTTTTCCTCAAGAGAGGTAAAAATCAAGACAGATATGGTTGTAGTCTTAAATTTACTTTCGGGAATATATGTGAAATTGATATTTTTTCCTATATTATGCCTTTTGGTGTTATTCATATATCGTTCATCTCCAGTACAAAATTATCTTCTTGTATTATTTGTTTGTTTTTTGCGTTTTTTCTTTTTCTTTGGTTTAAGAGTGAAAAATATTCCTAAGCAAGATATTGTAATTAAAAGTATTCCTCCGTAAAGAAATACAGAACCGTCGTATATAAAATCTTTGACTTTTTCATCTGATTTTATGAAATTAAAATTATTAAACTCTTCTTCTTTGTTCTTTTCCGAAGCTGCCGTTACAGGGAAAAATTGTACCGCTGAGCTTTCCTTGGAATTGTTTATAAGTATTGTCAAAAAAATAACCGACATCAAATATGACATAAATTTTTTAATATTAAATTTCAATTGTTCATCTCCTTAAACATTTATCACACAATATATTACACAATCATAAAATATATTTCAATTTTTACCTGAAAAAATTCTATTAATTTGAAATTTGCCGTATATCATATTATACTGTATAATTGAATTACATAGAAATCAGGTTAATATTTTGGAGGCATACTATTTTGGACTATATTAAGCAGCTGATAAGTGAAGCGATTATTTCAAGAAAAAAGGCTTATACACCTTATTCCAAATTCAAAGTTGGAGCAGCTCTCATAACTAAGAGCGGAGAAATATATGGAGGATTTAATATTGAATGTGCGGCATATTCTGCGTGCAATTGTGCTGAGCGTACAGCTGTTTTCAGAGCTGTTTTTGATGGGCACAGAGATTTTGAAGCGATTGCTGTTGTCGGAGGAAGTGAATCTGAAGAAGAGATTTTTTCATCTTTTTGTCCTCCATGCGGAGTGTGCAGGCAAGTATTGAGAGAATTTTGTAACCCGAAAGAATTTAAAATTATTCTTGCAAAAAGTGCTTCCGAGTATAAGGTTTACACTTTGGAAGAATTACTTCCGGAAAGTTTTGGTCCGGAAAATTTATAGCCGTTTTTAATGATTCAAAAGATTAATTGGGAGGAAACAATTTTGAATTGGGAACTTAAATGCAAAGAAATACGAAAGAGCATATTGACGGAAATAGGAACTTTGGGAGTAGGTCATATAGGTGGATCACTTTCGATAGTGGAACTTCTTGTTGTGCTTTATAATAAACATATGAATGTGGATCCTAAAAATCCTCAAAAAGAGGGAAGAGATAGATTAATAGTTTCAAAAGGTCACAGTGGGCCTGCGGTTTACGCAGTTTTAGCCGATGTAGGATATTTTCCGAAAGAGTGGCTTTTGACGCTGAATCAACCCGGCACCAATCTTCCGAGTCACTGCGATATGAATCGAACTCCGGGAATAGATATGACAACTGGTTCTCTTGGTCAAGGATTTTCTTGTGCAGTAGGAATAGCCATGGCTTCAAAAATCAGAAATGACGGTGCAAAAATTTACACTATAATTGGTGACGGAGAATCTCAGGAAGGTCAAATTTGGGAAGCCGCAATGTTTGCATCTCACCATAAACTGAATAATCTTATAGCATTTACAGACTATAATAAATTGCAACTTGATGATTCGGTGGAAAATATTTGTTCTTTGGAACCTCTGTCAGATAAGTGGAGAGCTTTTGGTTGGGAAGTAATTGAAGTTGATAACGGTAATGACTGCAATCAAATTGATGAAGCTGTTTCGGGAGCTAAAACATCAGAAAAACCCGTTATGATAATACTTAATACTGTTAAAGGCTGTGGGGTAAGATTTGCTGAAGAAGCCGGTGTATCAAATCACAGTATGCCTGTTACTCAGGAAATGTTTGAAGAAGGTTTAAAAGAACTTGGAGGTGAATGCTAATGGAAATGCGTCAACTGTTTGCTCGTGAATTGGAAAATGCAATGAATCAAAATGAAAATATAGTTTTGCTTAATGCTGATCTTGCAAAGCCCAATGGATTCGGAAGTTTTTCTGAAAAGTTTCCGAATAGAGCTATAAATGTTGGAATTGCAGAGCAGAATATGGCTTCAGTAGCTGCGGGAATGAGCAGTTATGGGTTTATTCCTTTCATATGTACTTTTACACCGTTTGCAACAAGAAGAATTTGTGATCAAATTGCAATTTCCATATGTTATGCCAAACAAAATGTCAAAATTATAGGATCGGATCCCGGAATCAGTGCAGAATATAATGGTGGAACACACATGAGTTTTGAGGATATAGGAGTATTGAGAAGCATTCCAAACATGGTTATATTTGAGCCGGTAGATAATAATCAACTTAAAAATATTCTGCCTCAAATAATAGACTACAAGGGTCCGGTTTATATAAGAATGTTTAGAAAATCTACACCTGACATTTTTAAAGAAGACGAAAAATTTAATCTTTTCAGTGCAAAAACTATCAAAGAGGGGACTGATGTAAGTATTTTTTGCTCCGGAATAATGGTTGCAGAAACATTGGAAGCCAATAAAATTTTGGAAGAAAAGGGAATAAACGCCGAAATTATAAATATTCATACCATAAAACCCATAGATGAAGAGAGTGTTATTAATTCAGTTCATAAAACGGGAGCGGTTGTAACTGTAGAAAATCACAATATTATGGGAGGACTTCGTTCCGCAGTAGCCGAAGTACTCAGCGAAAATTGTCCGGTACCACTTAGAAGTGTAGGAATAAGAGATTCTTTTGGTCAGGTTGGAAAAATGTCTTATCTCAAGGAAACATATAATATGACTGCTCAAGATATAGTGCAAGCGGTAATGTCTGTTTTAAAATCAAAACCGTAAATATATATTGAAATATTTTGATAAAAGTTGTAAACTATTAGACATTGACGTAATTTTTAAGGTTTGTTTTTAATTTTTCGGGAGTGAATTTTATTTGAACGATGTTTGTTGCGTGATACTTGCCGCCGGAGAGGGAAAAAGAATGAAATCAAATATACCAAAAGTTCTTTCTCCGGTGCTTTTTGAACCTATGGTAGGATGGGTTATAAATTCCGTTGTGACGTGCAGTATAGATAATATTTGCGTAGTGACGGGTTATAAACATGAGTTGGTCAGGAATTATCTTTCGAGCTTGGGATACAATCTTGAAAGTGTGGTTCAAAGTGAAAGAAAGGGTACCGCTCATGCAGTTATGACTGCTTTACCGTTTCTTGAAAGATATTTGGATGGTGATGTACTTGTCTTAAACGGAGATGCACCTTTCATAGATAAGGCTACCATTACCAAAGCTTATAAAATACATAAAAATTCAAATAATTCGGCAACTATAATTTCATCTAAACTCGACAATCCTTGTGGGTATGGAAGAATTATACGAAATAATTTTGATTATAATGTTGAGGCAATAGTAGAAGAGCAAGATGCGAGTTTCAGTCAACGTTCAATAAAAGAAATTAATTCGGGTGCATATTGGTTTAAAGTTAAGGATTTAATAAATTATCTCGATAAAATTACAAACAATACCTCTCAAAATGAGTATTATTTAACTTCGGTTGTAGAACTTTTTATCGATAATGGACTCAGAGTTGATGCATTTGAAACTTCTGCTTCTGATGTTACCCTCGGGGCAAATGATACGTGTCAGCTTCAAAAGCTCAATGAAGTGGCAAGAAATAAGGTAATAGAAGGACTTTTGGAAAGTGGTATAAAAATTCCGTGCAGTGATGGTGTGATTGTAGGAAAATGGGTTCAGGTAGGATCCGGAACCACTATTTTGCCGGGAACTATATTAAGTGGTAAGACAATTATAGGAAAAGAGTGTACAATAGGGCCAAATACACAAGTTATAGATTCGGTTGTAGGTGATAATGTTTCCTTGAACCAAAGTTACTGCAAAAACAGTACAATATCTGAAAATAAAGAAATAGGTCCATTTGCATCCTTTGTGAATATAAATGATGTGCTGACTACCGACTGTTAACCAAGTGGTTTATAAATAAAATATAAGAAGTACTAAAGTAAGGAGAAATGTAATTATGGAATGTCAGGGTAGAGTCATGAAAATTTTTGCAGCGAATTCTAATCCGCAGTTAGCCGAAAGTATAGCACAAGAATTAGGATGTGAGTTGGGAAAGTCAGAAGTTAAACGCTTCAGTGACGGGGAAATATCTGTTTCCATTCATGAGTCCGTAAGAGGAGTGGACTGTTTTATAGTTCAATCTACGTGTGCACCGATTAATGAAAATTTAATGGAATTGCTTTTGATGATTGATGCGGTTAAAAGAGCATCCGCAGCCAGAATTACAGCAATTATTCCGTACTTCGGTTATGCTAGACAAGACAGAAAAGCAAAACCTCGTGACCCTATTTCAGCTAAATTGGTAGCTAATCTTCTTACGACCGCCGGAGCTGATCGTATTTTAACGATGGAACTCCATACATTGCAAATTCAAGGATTTTTTGATATACCTGTTGACCATATTATTGCTGCTCCGCTTTTTGCTTCTTTCATTAAAGAAGTTGATGGATTTAATCCGGAAGAATTTACAGTTTTAGCTCCTGATTTAGGTTCGATTTCCAGAGCACGTCAATTTGCAACTCGACTTGGTTGCCCGCTCGCAATGATTGACAAAAGACGTCCCAGAGCAAATGTAAGTGAAGTTATGAACATTATCGGAGATGTAAAAGATAAGAAAATAATTTTGGTAGATGACATAATAGATACCGCAGGAACCATATGTAATGCTGCAAATGCAGTTGTTGAAAAGGGTGGAGCAAAAGAAGTATATGCTTACGTTGCGCATCCGGTTTTATCGGGAAATGCTTTGGAACGACTTCAAAAAAGCAGCATAAAGAAGATGATAGTTTTGAATACGATTAATCTTTCGGAAAGTAAAAAACTTGATAAATTTACAGTTTTAAATGTGGCACCCGTTATTTCTGAGGCGATAAAGAGGATTAACAGCGATCGCCCAATTTCTACCATGATTTTAGAATAATTTTCTGTTAAAGTGAATGATAAGATTTAATGAGTATTGATTATATTGTAGTAGGACTTGGAAATCCCGGAAAAGAATATGAAAAAACGCGTCATAACGTAGGGTTTATGGCGCTTGACTTTATTGCACAAAAAATTCCTATTGAATTTGGTTGCAAAAAGTTTAAATCAATTATAGGAACAGGAGAATTGGAAGGTAGAAATATACTTTTCATGAAACCGCAAACATACATGAATTTAAGTGGTCAAGCAGTTGTTGAAGCTGCTCGTTTTTACAAAGTTTTACCTGAAAAAATTATTCTTATTTTTGACGATATTTCTTTATCGTGCGGAAAAATTCGAATTCGTAATAAAGGGTCCCATGGAGGGCATAACGGAGTTAGGAATATAATTGATTTGTTTGGTACAGATAAGTTTCCCAGAATAAAAGTAGGAGTAGGAAGTAAACCCAACGAGCACTGGGATTTAGCAGATTGGGTGCTTTCAAAATTTACTGATAGAGATATGTCACTGCTAAATAATTCTATGGAAAGTACGTATGAATCGTTGAGATATATTATTTCAGGGGAATTTGAGACCGCAATGAATAAATTTAATTAAATTTTGAAGGAAGTGAGTAACAGATATAAATTAAAAATTTTATATCTTGCAAATGAAAAAAAGATTAGATGTGATATTGTTTGAAAGAGGACTTTTCAACAGCAGAGAAAAATCAAAAATAGCTATTATGGAAGGTTTAGTGTTTGTTGAGAATCAAAAATCTGATAAACCAGGTACGATGTACAATGAAGAATGTAAAATTGAAGTGAGAAATAATAAATTGAAATATGTCAGTAGAGGCGGGCTAAAACTCGAAAAAGCATTGGATGTTTTTCATATTAGTCTTGATGGTATTGTTGCTATGGATATAGGTGCTTCTACCGGAGGATTTACTGACTGTATGCTTCAAAACGGTTGTAAAAAAGTGTATTGTATAGATGTAGGTTACGGACAACTGGATTGGAAGCTTCGGAATGATATCAGAGTTGTAAATTTGGAAAGAACAAACATAAGATATATTGATAAATCTATCATAAGAGATGAAATAGGATTTTTTTCAGTTGATGTTTCTTTTATTTCACTCAGACTTGTGCTTCCTGTTGTGAGAGAAATAGTTAAAAATGGCGCATTGGGAGTATGTTTGATCAAGCCTCAATTTGAGGCGGGTAGGGAGAAAGTGGGTAAAAAAGGAGTAGTAAGAGATAGAGAAATTCATAAAGAAGTAGTGAGTTCAATATGTAATTTTTGTGTCGAAAATGGTTTTGCAGTTTTGAGCGTTGATTTTTCTCCCGTTAAGGGACCTGAAGGAAATATAGAATATCTTTTACTTGTAAAGAAATCGGATAATGCTTACATTGATGAGCCTGTTGACATTGAGAACGTAGTAGACTCATCTCACGAAGAATTAAAATCTTAGTTTAAAAATTTTTTCGGAGAGGTTTGAATTTGAATATAACGATTGTTTTCGGAAATAAAAGGAATAATATATATAAATGTATTTCAAATATCATAGATATTTTGATAAAATTTGGGATTAAAATTTTTATAGATGAACGGTATATTCTTCAATTCAATAGATCTGATATAAATTTTACGAATTATGATAATTTATTTAAAATAAGTGATATAATTTTAGCTGTAGGTGGAGATGGAACTATTATACGCATTGCAAAACAAGCTTCGGAATATGATAAGCCTGTTTTGGGGATTAATGTAGGTAGATTTGGTTTTTTAGCCGACGTTGAACAAAATAAATTAGATGTATTGTCAAATTTAATTTACGGAAACTATAAAATAAGCAATCGTATGATGCTTGAAATTACAATTGATGATCAAATAGTATGTGCACTAAATGATATATCAATTAATCGAGAAATTAGCTCTCCGATTGCAGATTATTGCATAAGTGATTCCAACGGCGAAATTTTCAATTATCATGCAGACGGTATAATAGCATGTACTCCTACGGGTTCTACTGCGTATTCTCTTTCAGCCGGAGGGCCTATAGTAGATACGAATTTGGAATGTATTATATTTACTCCTGTATGTGCACATTGTTTATCACCGAAAAGTATGGTTTTAGATTCGAAAAAAGAATTTTTTGTTGATTATGTTTTAAAAAATAATGCTTCGATTGGAATTTCGATTGATGGAAATATTTATTTAACAAAGCAAAAATCAGGATATTTGAAATTAAAGAAATCAAGGAAATATGCTAAATTTATTATTTTGAATGAAAATAATTTTTGTAAAAATATAAATAAATTTATTAATAAAGATTTTATATAGGAGATGATAAATTTGAATATACCCATAGAAGTTTCTGCTCGTCATGTACATCTTAGTTTAGATGCTGTGGAAGCGCTTTTCGGTAAAGGTTATAAATTGACGCCAAAAAAAGATCTTTCTCAGCCAGGACAGTATGCATGTGAAGAAAGAGTGAGCATAATAGGACCTCGTGGAATTTTGGAAAAGGTTGCAGTTTTAGGACCTGAACGTAAAAAAACTCAAGTTGAAATTTCGCTTACTGATTCAATAAAAATAGGCATAAAAATTCCAATAAGAGAATCAGGAGATTTATTTAATACTTCGGGATGTATTTTGGAAGGACCAAAGGGAAAGTTTGAAATTCATGAAGGTTTAATTGCGGCTAAAAGACATATTCACATGTCTCCGTCGGACTCTCAAGTTATTAAAGTAAAAAATGGAGAAGTGGTTTCTGTAAAAATTCTTAGCGATGAGAGATCTTTAATTTTTAGTGATGTAGTTGTGAGAGTCAATAGTCAATTTAATTTAGCAATGCATATTGATACGGATGAAGCAAATGCATTGAATGCTAAAAATGGGCTGTACGGAAATATATTTAGAGCATAACAAGCATAAAAAAGCATGTAAATTATGAAATTTTATATTAATACGTACAAAAAGTTTTTAACAATTGTTGTTAATGTTGATTTAAAATGAGAGTTGTAGTAATATACTAAATTGTAATAGCAAATTTTGATGTTTATGTGAGTTTGTTATTTAATAAAGGTTGGTTATAGTGGAATTTATTCACAAGACAGTTTTGTTGAAAGAAACTGTAAAGTATCTTAATATTATTTCAGATGGCGTGTATGTTGATGGGACAGCTGGAGGAGCCGGGCTTTCTTTAGAAATAGCATCGATGCTTTCTCCGAAGGGTAAACTCTTGTGTATTGATCAAGATCCAGATGCTGTTTTAACTTGCAGAGATAGGTTAAAAAATTTTAATAATGTAGTTGTGGTACAGGATAATTTTTCTAATATAAAGAGTATAGTACATAATAACGAATTTACCGGTGTAGATGGAGTTGTATTTGATTTAGGGGTTTCTTCGTATCAGTTAGATTCAGCTGAACGTGGTTTTTCTTATAAGCATGATGCACCACTTGATATGCGGATGAGTAAAAGTGGAGAATCTGCATTTGATGTGGTAAATTTTATGAGTTATGAACAGCTTAGATACATAATAAGTACATATGGTGAGGAAAAATTTTCTTCTAATATAGCTGCGAAAATTGTAAAAAAAAGAGAAAAGAGTAATATAAAAACTACTTTGGAATTAGCTGAGATAGTTAAGGATGCAATTCCTTGTTATTCACGGAGAGAGGGATCTCATCCTGCTAAAAGGACATTTCAAGCGATAAGGATTTATGTAAATAAAGAGTTGGAAAGTTTAGAATCAGGTTTGGACAGTGCTTTTGAAATTTTGAATAAAGGTGGAAGGTTAGTAGTTATAACTTTTCATTCTTTGGAGGATAGAATTGTTAAAACTAAAATGAATAAGTGGGCGCAAGGATGTATTTGCCCGTCGGATTTTCCAATATGTGTTTGTAAAAATGTTCAAAAAGCTAAGATTGTACATAAAAAAGCAATTAAACCATCTGAAAGTGAATTGAAAAATAATTCAAGAAGTAGAAGTGCAAAGCTGAGGGTTTGCGAAAAAATTGTGTAAATTTTTGTGGAGATGTTGTTGTAGATGTATAACAGAAATGCTGCATTTGATTTTAAAACGTTAGAGGAGAAAAAATTTAAAAGGGAAGGAAAAGTCATAAAGCTTCCCAATAGAGGGGCTCGCAAAAAAGAAAAGCTTAGAGCTCAGAAGATAATTCTTACCAGTGTTTTTTCGGCTTTTTTTGGAGTGGTAATAGGAGTTTCCGGATTTATTGCAGGACAAGCTCGTCTTACAGAAGTTGTGGATAAATATTCTAAAGCTTCTAAACAATTGGAGGAGTGTAAAAGCGCAAACACAGGTTTAGAAATGAAATTGAAGGAACTTAGTGGATATTCAGATAAATCTGAATTTAGTGGAAATTCGAGAATAGAATTGGTGAAAGTACATAAAGAAAATATAGCTGAAATAAAATAATTTTCAAAAGTTTAATGTTTGTGAAATTTTAATATATAAAAAAAGAACCATATAGTCCTTGATGTATGGGTCGTTTTTGTGTGTTAAAAATTGTTTGGTAACTGTATATTTTAGTTTGAGAGACAATAAAATTATGATTATAAAATTTTATAGAGAATACAATACGTAGTACGTGATATGGATTGTTTGTAAAAATGTAAAGCTTTGGCACATAAGGTGATGTTATATACAAAAAAGTAATGCGGAAATTTAATACATCAAATTGTTAATAGTTAAAAGTATATTAAAAAATACACAGTTGATAGCGATTGTGTTTGGATTTTTTACATAATGTAGAGCATGTGATTTTTAAAATTTATCAAATGTTTGATTTGTATCGTACGGCACATAAAACAACACATTAAAAAATTTTTTTGTAAATTCTTAATTACTTTGACAGTAAATATAGAAATTAATTAGTTTTTTAAATTTCTGAACAATGGTATAATAATATCATTAATTTGTTGTTGAGGACGGAGAAATATGAAAAGTGTGTTAATAGCAATGAGCGGTGGAGTTGATAGTTCTGTTGCGGCATTACTTTCTGTAAATAAAGGATTTAAATGCGTAGGAGCAATGATGAAATTATTTCAAGGAGAAGTTGATTCCGTAAAATGTGATAAAACTTGTTGTTCACTAGACGATTCCAAAGATGCTCGTTCAGTAGCTTTTAAGTTAGGAATACCTTTTTATGTATTTAACTTTAAAGATGAGTTTAAAGAAAAAGTAATAGAAAAATTTATAAAATGTTATCAGCGAGGAGAAACTCCAAATCCATGTATTGAATGTAATAAATATTTGAAATTTGACAAAATGATTAACAGAGCATCAGAATTAGGTCTTGATTTTGTTGCAACTGGTCATTATGCTCGAATAGAATACGATTGTGGGCTTGGAAGATATCTGTTGAAAAAGGGAGTAGATGTTAATAAAGATCAAAGCTATGTTTTATATTCCATGACTCAGAATCAACTTCGCCGTACACTTTTTCCACTTGGAAATCTTACAAAAAAAGAAGTTAGGGAAATAGCTTTATCAAATGGTTTTGTGAATGCAAATAAAAGTGAAAGCCAAGATATATGTTTTGTTCCGGATGGAGATTACGCAAAATTTATAAAAAATTACGCTAAGAATGATATAGGATTTGAGAACGGAAATTTTATTGATAAGTCAGGAAAAATTATAGGCCGGCACAGTGGTATAGTTAATTATACTGTTGGACAAAGAAAAGGGTTAGGTATAAGTTGGAAATATCCTCTTTACGTTTGTAGTATAGATGCAGTTAAAAACAATGTAGTATTGGGAGATAAAGATTCTCTTTATTTCAAAAGAGTTTTTGCTTCAGATATAAATTTAATTCCAATGGATAAGCTAAACAGTGCAATTAAAGTCAGTGCAAAGTTAAGATATAAACAATCCGAACAACCTGCTGTATTACATCAAATCGATGAAAATACATTGTGTGTAGAATTTGATTCTCCTCAAAGAGCACCTGCCAAAGGACAGGCTTTAGTGCTGTATGATGGTGATACTGTTATCGGAGGAGGAACTATAATATGATAAATATTATAAAAATTGAAAATTTACAGTTGATATTTAGTTGATTTATGATATACTTGAAAATAATAAAGTCTGTGGAGGTGTAGTTTTATGCCAGATGTGGTAGTAGATGATCGTTGTTTTGATTATGGAGCATTTAACAGAAAAATAAAGTTAAAAAATGGAACTAAATTGTTCCCTACTAAAGGTAAACCTGATATTATCGACGTGAAACAGGGATATACCGATCTTGATTGTTATTTTTTAGCTGCTATTATTGCAGTATTAAAGCATAACCCTGAAAAAATAATAGATTGTTTTCCAGATTATAAAGGCTTGTCTGAGGAAGAAGTTTATGCGAAATTTAACAGTGACAAAACTATAAAAATAAGATTTTTTAAAGTGAAAATAATAGGTGATACGTATTTTCCTAATGGGATAATAGATATTGTTGTAGATAAGACTGCTCTTAGAAAGAAAGGTGTCGCGTGGGTGCGATTCCTTGAGAAAGCTTACTCAATTTATAAAACTAAAAAATGTGATGGTTACGGTAAAGAAATTCCTGACAAAGAATTTGCTGATAAAAAAATTAAATCTCGTATAATAGATGGTATATACGGTGGTGATTCTGGGTCGGCTATTGTGACTTTGACTGGGAAAAAATCTCATACTGAGTATTTGGGAACGAACCGTGAAAGATCTAAATTTAAGAAATTCGATAAATATTCTGAAGAAGCGATAGCACTTTACAATAGAATAGAAAGATATTTAAATAGTGGAAAAGCTGTTACAGCTTCAGCAAATCGAGGAAGTACGCTTTATAAGAAAGGGTTGTTTTTTCAACATGTTTATGCGGTTATTGGTACTGAGGAAAAAGCTGGTTATAAGTATTTTATATTGAAAAATCCGTATGCTAACAGGTCGCGTGAATATTCAGTAGATTCCAAAGGAAATTATCATAGCAGAACGGCAATACCTAAGGAAGAAAAAGACAAAGGTATATCGCTCATAGAAGTTAATGATTTTTTAAGGAATTTTGGAGATATAGGAGTTGAAGATGATTAAAAAATGACTTTTATTACTCGTATTATAGTCATAAATATATTAAACCTTCTCTTGATTTTTTATTCAGGAGAAGGAATTTTATTTTTTTACTTTAAATTAATTATTTTATCTGCCCAGTTTTTATAAAAATTTTCTTCATGAGAAACAAGTATTAAATTTCCTTCCCATTTAATGAGTTGCTCTTTTAAAGCATCTTTAGAATCGGGATCCAAGTGGTTTGTAGGTTCATCGAGTATAAGAAAATTTGATTTTTTATTTTCAAGTATACACAATTTTACTTTTGATTGTTCTCCACCGCTTAAAGTTACTATTTTTTGAAGTGCATTTTTTGAAGATATGCCGCACTGAGCTAATTTTTTTCTTACCTCTGTGTTCGAAAATTTAGGAAACGCTTCTTTTAATATTTCTACAGGCGTAAATTCCGAGTTGTTCCAGTTCAAGTCTTGTTCATAGTATGCTGTTTTTACGTAGTCTGCAAAATTAAAATATCCTGAAATAGGATTTATTATACCTAAAAGCGTTTTTAAAAGTGTAGATTTTCCTATTCCATTAAACCCGGTTATAACTATTTTTTCACCGGATTTGGCTTCGAAACTAATTTTGGGTAACAGAGGCTTTTTGTATCCAATTTCAAGAGAATGAACTTTAAGTGCTTTGGATGTTCCTAAAGGTATGGAAATAAATTTAAAATTTGGTTTGGGGTTTGTCTGTGGAGGAGGTATTTTTTCCATTTTTTCTAATTTTTTAAGTCGAGATTGAGCTTGTTTTGCTGTGGAAGCTCTAACTCTGTTTTTTGCAATATACTCCTCTTGTTTTTTGATTTCTTTTTGTTGTGACTGGTATTCTCTTATGTAGCTTTCTTTACGCAGTCCTTTTATTTCTAAGAATTTACTGATATTTCCGGGATATTTGGTTATTTTTTGAAATTCTATGTCCAATATACGATTAGTTATTTTATCTAAAAAACTTAAATCATGAGATATTACAATGAAGCTATTTTTGAAATTTTTTAGAAAATCGGTTAACCAATCTACGTGATTTTTGTCCAGAAAATTAGTGGGTTCGTCTAAAAGAAGTACATCAGGGTTCTTTAGTAAAAGTTTAGCGAGTATTACTTTAGCTCTTTGACCTCCACTTAATTTTTTTAATATGGTATCAATTCCAATAGAAGTAATTCCCAAACCGCCTGCAACCTTTAATATGTTGCTTTCTATTTCATAAAATCCACAATTAATGAGAAGATTTTGGTAATCTGATGCTTTTTGAGCATCTGATTCTGAAAAATTTTCTGACATATTTTTATATATCTTATTCAATTTTTTTTCAATTTCATAAAGTTCATCAAAAGCTGTTTTCAAATATTCCATTATTGTTATTTCAGTGTTTATCTCTGCGTATTGGTCTAAATACCCTATTTTTTTATCTTTTTGCCATCGTATTTCTCCGCTATCGGGAGTTATATCCCCTATAATCGAGCGTAGAAGTGTGGTTTTTCCTGCTCCGTTTTGCCCAACTATTCCCACATGTTCACCTTTGAATATTTCAAAATTTGAATTTTGGTATAAAATTTTATCTCCAAAAGAATGCGTAAGACCGCTTACTTCCAATAGTGCCATATTAAGTTACTCCTTAAAATAAAAAAATTCAGACTATAGCAAAAAACATCTGCCATAGCCTTACAAGTTAAAAATCAGTTGCAAAAATATACCGTAACAAACGGCAAAACTTACAAACTGATGAGATATATTTTTGGCTTTGTGAGATGTCTCATCAATATTCAAAACACAAAGCTAATTTAATGGTTAAAATCATCTTCAAAACCTCTCTCATGTAAACATTATATCATACAAATATAAAAATTTTCAATATTAATAGTAAATTATTTTAAAAAAATTTGCCAAAAGATAAAATGTATGATATTATGTGCATATTGTTATATAATTTTGAAGGTGGTGAAATATAAATATATAATTTATAAATTGATCGTTTTGTAAAATTAAAGGAGGAATATAAAAGATTATTTGCAATTACATTAGCGGGTATTATAAATTTTGTGCTTGCCGGATGCGGTAAATCTGATAAAACAAACTCAGAAATAAAAAAAAGTTGAACGAAGAAAAAATTAAATCTACTACCGTGAAATCTGAGGTAGATAAACTGAAATTATTCACGAAACACGAGTTTTATGAACGCTAATCAGAAAAATATGAAAAAATGATAATAAAGTTTTTACAGTAGTGATTTTAAATAATTTTTTAATATAAAAATTTATTTCAAGATTAAATCTATTTTTGAGCAAAATAAATTATATCTATATTTTATAAAAATTGAAAGATAGGAGTTATATTATGGAAAATTCAAATGAAAATGCAAAATTTATAGAAAGATTAAATAAAATAATTCTTAACAAAGATTTTTTAAATAAACTTTTAACACTTGAAAAAATTGAAGATGTAAAAAAACTATTTTCTGATAATGGAATTGAAATAACTAATGAAGAGTTAAAACTAATGGGGGAATATCTAAGAGAATATATAAGGTGCGAAAATAAGGATAGTAAACTCACCGAGAAAGAGTTGGAATATGTTTCCGGTGGAATAAATGTAATTGTAAGATATCTTGGTAGATGGATATCACTTCCATTTGCTTTAGGTGGATATTTGGTAGGATCAATACCAACAGCTTTTGTGAGAGGAATATATGATGGAGCAAGAGATACTTGGTACAATGATGATTAGTAGGAGTTATGGACATGGACTATGAATCTTCCAATTTGAAGGAAAATTGTAATTCGAAAAATTTTCCTCCGGAAATTGTTTTTGAAAAAGAATATGTGAAAGAATTGTTGAAATGCAAAAATGAAACCGAGCTCATTGATTCTTTAAAAAAGAAAAACGTAGAGATAACAACGTTTGATGCAAAGTTTATACTAAATCAGGTTAAAAAATATAAAGAGAGTATTTCGGGTAAAGATTTAAATTATCAAGAAATACCGGATATATACTTGCAAGACATATCCGGTGGGAGAAATTTGTTGCATTATTTTCTTTTACCCGTATATGCTGGGGGATATGTAATAGGAGCAACCCCTATGGTTGGGGTTGCTCTTTATAATATGTTACGAGGAGTTTATGATCAGCTTAGAGGAAATTAATTATAAATATTAAATTGATTTCTAATAAGTATTTTTAATTTAAAATAGGAATTATTTCTTATTGATAACTAATATGTTAAAAAGATCAATTTAAAAAATTTTTTCAAATTGTGTTCTGTGAAAATAAATATACCACTTATTACAAAATATTATATTAAAATTTCAAACAGTTGTATTTTTAAATTAAGTTAATATCTATAGCAGCAAATTTACTTTGCCGTTAATTATTTTTGTATACTGAAATCAAAATGAGAAAATATATAATCTATTTATAATAATTTTTAAAAGTCTAATGCTGTCGTTTTGTGTGTCAAATTTTTAATATATGTATGTATAAATCCCCTACGTAAAAGTTGGGGGATTTTATGGTGTCTTTAATTTTCTTTTTCAAGAACCAAAAGTGGATCAATAAATTTTCCATCCTTAAATATTGCTAAATGAATGTGCGGATCATCTGTAATTTCGCAAGGAATTTTTGAAACAGAACCTATTTCTTGTCCTGATTTTATTTTTTCATCTTTTTTTACAAGAACTGTTTCTCCTAGTCCCGAATAGTATGCTGTAAAACCTGAATCATGTTCAATTTTTACTGTAACTCCGTAAGAAGAGTCGGTATAAATATCTTTTACGATTCCATCGGTTATAGATTTAACTGTACTTCCTGAATCAGCTGCAAAGTCCGTTCCGTTATGCGAACGCCAATCATTCATAGTTTTTGAATATATCGGTTTTCCATCACTGAATTCTTTTATTATATGATTTCCGGCAGGGTAGACTATTAAATTTTCGGAATTTTGTGCGGAAACGGCTTGAGTTTCTTCTGTTTCAGATTCTTGTGAATCATTGTTTTGAGATTTTTTAATTGAACTGTCATAGGGAATTGTTCGTTTGTTCCCTGAAGCAGATTTTTCTTCCGAACTTTTTTTATCTAATATAGAATTTTTGTCGGAATTTTGAGAGGATATTTTATTTTGATTTTGGGAAACATTATGTGTTTTTGATTCAGGTTTGGAAGGAACCATAAAATCTTTTACACTTTGATAAGTAGACCACGCAGCTGCAGATATTGCAGTAAGACAAATTGCAAGAGCGATGTAAAATTTTTTACCTTTCTTGTTTGGCTTGTCAGGGACTTGAGTATTTGGCTCTTTTTTGGAATTATTTTTATTTAATGTATTCATTTTCCACTACACCTCCGTTTTTATTATTGACCGTTTTTTATTTCGGTATACAATTTTTTCTAATTTAAATTACAAATTATTAATAATAAAAAATGGCATATTATCCGATAAAATGTTATAATGTGCCCTGAAGTACTTATTAAATAAGTGTGCTAAGGAGTAGTTTGTATGGAATTGAAAGAAGAATTTATAAATATATATAAAAATAATATAAAGCGTGAGGGTTCGGAGGCGCTTCTAAAATGGATGGAATCTACGGATTTCTTTATTGCACCCGCAAGTACTCGTTATCACTGTGCATGTAGGGAAGGGTTGCTTAAACACAGTATAAACGTTTATAAAACTTTTATTGAAAAGCATTTTAACGAAGAAACAGATAATTTAGAAAGCGTAACAATATGTTCTTTACTTCACGATTTATGTAAAGCTCAGTTTTATAAAACATCTTTGAGAAATGTAAAAAATGAATCTACCGGAGTATGGGAACAGGTTCCTTTCTATATGATTGAAGATTCTTTTCCTTATGGGCACGGAGAAAAATCTGTTTTTTTAATAGAGAGATTTATGCGTTTGAAAACCGGTGAAGCTATGGCTATAAGATGGCATATGGGAGGATTTGATGATTCAGCTAAATCCGGAGGATTTTCGATGAGTGTTGCATTTGATAAGTATCCTCTTGCGGTTCAGCTCCATATGTCGGATTTGGAAGCTACATATTTAAGAGAAAAAGGTACGTCAAACGTTAAAAAATAAAATTTCTATATTATACATACGTTGAAGGGAAGTGATTTAAATTAAAATATTGGTATTAAATTCAGGAAGTTCTTCGCTTAAATATCAACTTATAGATATGCAAAATGAAAAGATGCTTGCAAAAGGTATATGCGAAAAAATAGGTTCAGCAGACAGTGATGTGCATCAATGGATTCATGGAAAACAGGTAATAAGTAAGAATGTAGGTAATATAAATAATCATAAAGAAGCATTTATATATATTGAAAAAATGCTTATGGATAAAAATGCAGGCGTAATAAAAGATATTTCTGAAATATCAGCTGTGGGTCATAGGGTGGTTCACGGCGGAGAATATTTCAGAAATCCTGCCATAATAAATGATGAAGTAATTGAAGAAATAAAAAGCTTGATTCCTCTTGCACCTCTCCATAATGCGGCTCACATTGCAGGTATAGAAGCTTGCCGATCTCTTTTGGGTGAAAAAATACCTCAAGTTGCGGTTTTTGATACATCATTTTATTTCGATTTACCTGCAAAAGCTTATATGTTTCCGATTCCTTACGAGTATTACGAAAAATATCATATTCGCAAGTATGGATTTCATGGTACATCTCATAAATTTGTTTCAAATAGGTATTGTGAAATTTCGGATAAAAATTTAAATGAAATAAAAATTATAAGTTGTCATATGGGTAACGGTTCATCTATAACTGCTGTAAAAAATGGTAAAGCGGTAGATACAAGCATGGGATTGACTCCCTTAGGTGGAATTATGATGGGTACACGTTCGGGTTCACTCGATCCATCGGTGATACTTCATCTTGCGCAGCGTGAATCAATAGGCGTTGATAAAATTAATGAAATTTTAAATAAAAAATCAGGAATGATTGGTATTTCCGGAATAAGCAGTGACGACAGAGCCGTAGAAAAAGCTGCACGTGACGGAAATAAAAGGGCACAGCTTGCTCATGAAATGATGATATATCAGATAACTAATTATATAGGTGCTTATAGTGCTGTTCTAAAAGGTTGTGATGCAATAATTTTTACAGGTGGAATCGGAGAAAATCAATGGATGCATCGAGAAAAAATCTGTAATAACTTAAAATTTGCAGGCGTAAAAATTGATAATGAACTGAATAAATTTTACGTTGGGGGAAAAGAGGGAAGAATATCTACGCAAACTTCGTCAGTAGATGTATTCGTTATACCTACAAATGAAGAACTTGCAATCGCAAGAGATACTTTATTATTAGTTAGAGATATTGAACAATAAGAGGAGATGAATCTTCAAATGGGTATAAAAAATATCGCTGTTTTAACAAGCGGAGGTGATGCTCCGGGTATGAATGCTGTAGTGCGTGCTATTACCAGATGTGCAATTGCAAATGATATAAATGTTATCGGAGTAAAACGAGGATACATGGGTTTACGTCGAGGAGACGTCGTTCAAATGAATTTAAGAACCGTATCTGATATAATTCATAGAGGTGGTACGATACTCTACAGTTCACGAGACCCTGAATTTAAAACATCGGAAGGTTTTAAACAAGCTGTTGATTTTTGTAAAAAATCCAATATAGATGCCGTTATAACAATAGGTGGAGATGGCACACTCAAAGGAGCTATGAACCTTATTGATAACGGAATAAATTGTGTTTTTATACCGGCAACTATAGATAATGACGTTTTTTGCAGCGATTATTCAATTGGATTTGATACAGCAGTAAATACAGCCACTGAAATGGTAGACAAAATAAGAGATACTGCACAGTCGCATGAAAAATGTAGTGTAGTTGAAGTTATGGGTAGACATTGCGGAGATATTGCAATCAATACCGGAATCGCCGTTGGAGCAACTGCTATAATTGTTCCAGAAATAAAGTGTGATTTTGAAAGAGACGTTATTGAAAGAATAAAAATTACTCAAAGTATGGGTAAAAGACATTTTATAATTATTGTGGCAGAACACTGTGCAGATTCTTTTAAAGTTGCAGAAAAAATTCAGGAAAAAACCGGCATTCAGGCAAGAACTACAATTTTAGGACACGTACAAAGAGGCGGTTCACCGACACTTAGAGATCGTGTAGTTGCAAGTCTTATGGGATGCAGAGCAGTAGATGTTTTACTACAAGGACAAGAAAATCGTATAATATCTAAAAAATGTAACAAGGTTGTGGATTACAGTATTGAAGAAGCATTAAATTTGAAAAAAATTTTTAATTATGATTTGTATAAATGTGCGCTACAAATTTCAATTTGATTTTTCATTAATTTATATAAATAAACTTTATAGCGATGTAACAATAGAAAAGAAATTAATATCAAAAAATACAGACGCAAATGATTTAAAAACCACATATACAAAATTAATATTTTGTATAACTCGGGGGACATAAAAATATGAAACAGCAAAAAACTCTTTCCATAGCATATAATTCAGTATTCATAGTATTATCGCTTATATTAGGATTTTTGGGTCGTTTATCGATACTTCCGATATTTCCTTTCCTCAAACTCGACTTTTCTGATATACCTGTTTTTCTTTCTACGCTCATCTCAGGTATCCCTTCAGGATTGATTGTTTTGTTTGTTTCATTAATACTCAGAACTTTTATGTTTAGTTCTTCCGGATGGATTGGATTTGTAATACGTTCAACTTCTGCTATTATAGTCGTATTTTTAGGAATATTCAATTCAAATAAAATCAAAAAACCTTTCAAAATTCTTGGTATTACTTTTGGAATTCTAATTTGTCTTTTTTTCAAACTTATAATTAATTATCTCTTATGGACAAACTTTTTCAATATTTCTCCTACAATTATTAATAAATTTATGATCTCTGTAATTATTCCTTATAATTTACTAAAATTAGTAATAACTATTTTAAGTTCATATATTTTGGAAAATTATGTAAATAAAATTATAAAATAATCAACTTCAAAATATATTTTGACAAACATATGTTTTTATGATAATAATACTATGGTATGCCCCCTTAGTTAAATGGATATAACAAGTCCCTCCTAAGGATTAGTTGTCAGTTCGATTCTGGCAGGGGGTACCATTTTTTTGTCTCAATTATTTTTATTAAATTTATATGATCTTGATATTTTTATATTGTTATGATATAATATAGTTAATGATATTTAAAAGGGAGTTCCAATGATGCAGAAAAAATTAAAATCATCTAAAATAGCAGCGGTGTTGGCGTGTTTGCAACTGGCAAATCCTCTTGTGTTTGCTGCAGATTCCTCTGCTGATTACAATAGTCAAGATTTTAATAAATCGTACTATGCTAACACTGAAACAATCAAGAAAGCAGTTAAATGGGAATCCATTGCATTGGGTCTGGGTACAATTGGGGTAATAAGTGGAATTGTTTTGAATGATATATCTAATAATCATAGTTTTTTAGAAAAAATTCGTTATGAATTTGGAAAAGATTACTTAAAGGAGTTTGAAGAACTTTATAATAAAAGTCTATCAGGACATTCTGTAGCTGACTGTGGTAGGATGCTCGAATTTTATAATATGCATTTTGTTTGTTTAAACAATCTTAATAAATCAGTTTTCGATTCGGGATTTGGTTTATATGTTGGTCATGAAAGAAACCCATTTCACGTTATGGAAGATGGAACGTATGTTTTTATACCAGGAGCAGACTGTACGAGTTTTAAAGAAGAGTATTTTTTCTGGAAAAGAATAAATAAAGAAATAAATCATGAAATAGATAATCTTAGATATTCATGTTCAAAAGATTCTAATTATAAGTGTGATCAGTTAAGTTTGTTGTCTCATTCTATATCCCATAGGTTAATTATATTGGAACAAATACTTGAGAATAAGTATGATATACAAGGGAAATATAATGAATTTGGATATGATCGAAATGGATACGATCGAAATGGATACGACCGAGACGGATATGATCGAGATGGATATAATCGAAAGGGATATGATAAATTTGGACTCAACAAAGAGGGTAAGGATAGAAATGGATACTACGGAAGCAAGCAAGATCGCCATCTATATAACCAGTTCGGATATGACCGAGATGGATATGATCGAAAAGGATATGATAGATTTGGACTCAACAAAGATGGTAAGGATATAAATGGGTACTACGGAAGCAGACTAGATTGTTGTCGGTATGGTCAAGACGGATATGATGTATGTGGATATGATCGAGGTGGATACGACCGGAATGGATATGACCGAGAGGGATATGATAAATTTGGACTCAACAAAGAGGGTAAGGATAGAAATGGATGCCACGGAAGCGAGCAAAATCGTCATCTATATGACCGGTACGGATATGATGTGAATGGATACGACCGAGAGGGATACAATCGATGTGGACTCAACAAAGAGGGTATCGATAGAATTGGGTACCGCGGAAGCAAGCAAGATCGTCATTTATATGACCAATACGGATACGATCGAGAGGGATACGATCGAGGCGGATACGATCGATATGGACTCAACAAAGAGGGTAAGGATAGAAATGGATACTACGGAAGCAAGCAAGATCGTCATCTGTATGACAAGTTCGGATATGATGCGTTTGGATATGATCGAGGTGGGTACGACAGAAATGGATATGACCGAAATGGCTTCCGAAGAAAATGTCCTCTAACTCTAGACGCGTTTGAAAAATTAATAGGTGAAAAAGATACTTCCAGTGAATCAGGTGAAGAACTGTGCAATTTGTTTGAAGAAAATTTTGCAAAAGCCCAAATTGCAGGAAAAACACGTGAATCTCTAGAAGAAGAGTATAAATTCTGGCTTGGAATTATTAAAAAAATAACACGTAAATTCTCAGGGGCAATACCTGATAGAAATAAATGGGGATATTTACGAGCATCAGTGGTAGAAAGAAGAACATCTTTACAACAAAAAATAAATGAAATGAAAAGAAGATAATTAAGTTCAAATTTTGTTGATCAAATAGTTTGCAATTTCTTCTGTATGCATTCCACGAGAACCTTTTATTAAAATTTTGTCGCCCATAGTAATATGATTATTCAAAAATCTACAGGTTTCTCTATTATCGGTAAAATGTGCGATTAATATATCTTTATTGGAAGATTTTGCTCCGTCAGATAAGTATTTTGAATTTTCTCCTATAGTTATCAAAACGTCGATACCCTCAATAGCAATATACCTTCCTGTTTCAAAATGAATTTCAGGAGACTTCTCCCCTAATTCTAACATATCTGCGATAACTACAATATTTCGTCCCGGCTTTGCAAGAGTTTTGAGTACACTTACCGAGCTTTTGACTGAGTCGGGGCTTGCATTATATGAATCGTTTATAATTGTAATTTCATTCAATTCGATGATTTGTTGCCTCATATCTACGTTTTGGAATTTTAATAATCCCTTTTTTATGTCTTCTATATGAACTCCCATACCCTCAGCTACCGCTATAGCAGCTAAAGCATTATATACATTATGAATTCCAAGACATGGAATGGTAATAGATTCCCTGTATCTCGGAGTAATTAAAGTAAAATGAGTTTCATTATTGTCAGAATAAATGTCTTGACATCTATATGGGTAATTACCATTCATTCCAAAGTAAATTATATTATTGTGCAATAACTTAATTTCAGGATCAGATAAAATTGGAGAATCTCCGTTAAGATACAGAACTCCCTTATTTTTGGGGAGCATTTTAATTTTCTCTTTGCATGTATTTTGAGTAGATTTGAAATTTTCAATATGAGAAACTCCAATATTTGTAATAACTCCTATATCGATATTCGCAATTTCGGAAAGTCTATCCATTTCTCCGAATTCGCTTACGCCCATTTCGATAACTGCAGCCTGATGGTTGGAATTAAGGTTAAATAATGTTAGAGGAAGTCCAATTTGTCCATTATAGTTCGACTGAGTTTTTAGTACGTTCAAAGATTCACCAAGTGCTGCAGCAATCATTTCTTTAGTAGTGGTTTTCCCTACACTGCCTGTTACTCCTATGAAAGGAATTTTAAATTTGTTTCTATAATATTTTGCTAAATCTCCTAATGCTCTTTGAGTGGATTTTACCATTATCAGAGAACCTTCGAGATTTTTTGTGGTATCGTGATGTTCTTGAACAAGTGAAACCGAAGCTCCGGATTCAAAAGCCTTTTCAATAAACATATGACCGTCATTATTTGCTCCTATCAAGGGAATAAATAATGAATTTTTTTCACATTTTCTACTGTCTATAAACACTGATGTCACTGTTACGTCAGTATTACCCGAGAGAAGTTTACCTCCCGTGGCCTCAATTATTTCTGATATGGTAAGTTGTTCCATATGTTACCTCGTTTTATATTTTTTTATTTAAAATACTTTTTATTATGGTTCTTTCATCAAAAGGGTATTTTATACCGTTAATTTCCTGATAATCTTCATGTCCTTTCCCCGCCAAAACTATAATATCTCCCTTTTGAGCGTTGCTAAGACAATAACGAATAGCTTCTTTACGATTTTCTATTACAATGTATTTTCCGCTTGTTTTTTCTATTCCCATTTTAATATCTTCAATTATTTCCGAAGGTTTTTCAAATCGAGGGTTATCGCTTGTTATTACCGCTAAATCAGCTAAATTTCCAGCAGTTTCTCCCATTTCATACCTACGAACTTTAGGTCTGTTCCCTCCGGCTCCAAACAATACAATTAATCTGTGAGGATTATATTTTCTAAGTGTTTTTAAAATATTTTCCATACTCAAGGCATTATGGGCGTAATCGATAAAAAGAGAGTAATTGTCCGAAACTTTTACAGGTTCAACACGTCCCCTAACTTTAACATGCGCAAGGCCATTTTTTATGCTTTCATTTGAAATTTTCATGTAATGAGAGACCGCAGAAGCTGCAAGAGCGTTGTATACATTAAATTCACCGGGAATAGAAATGTATACATTTTCCACATTTAAATCTCCATATAAATTACAATTTACTCCGATATCGCCGAATTTATTTACTAAATTTATATTGGTGGCACAATAATCAGCTGAATTTTTTATTCCAAAAGTCTTAACTTCACAAGTATGGTTCTTTACTATTTCAGAACTTTTTTCATCGTCAGTATTTATAAAACCAACTTTACACCTCTTAAGCAACATACTTTTACACTCGAGATATTCTTGCATTGAACTGTGTTCATTTGTTCCAATATGATCGTGTGAGAAATTTGTAAAAATACCGTAATCAAATTTGAATCCATCTAGCCTGTGATTTTTAAGTCCTATCGAAGAAGCCTCAAGTACAACACACTTGCACCCATTATTCACCATTTTTCTGAAATTTTTCTGTATTTCATAAGACTCAGGAGTAGTATTGCTGAGTTTTACAATTTCATTTCCAACTACAGCACCTATAGTTCCTATAACACCGGTTTTCAAACCTGGTTGCTCCAAAATAGACCTAATCATAAAAGATGTTGTAGTTTTACCTTTTGTTCCGGTTATACCGATTGTAATAAGTTCTTTTGCCGGATTTTCAAAAAAAGCGGCTGATGCATACGCTAAAAATTCTCGTGTATTTTTTACTTTTATAACAGCTACTTTATTATGTGTATTTACGTTTTTTTGAACTGCTATAGCTCTAGCACCGTTTTTCACAGCTTCGTCAATATAATCATGTCCGTCAAAATTAGAACCACACAGACACACAAAAAGACTTCCTTTAGTTACTTTTGAAGAATTATAACATATATCTGAAATTTCAATTTCTATATTGCCTGTAGTTTCTATCAAATTTATATTTTTTATAATGTTTTTAAGAATCATTTAAAATTACCCTCTATTTAGTGAAAAAATCTTTATAATCTATTTTCATGGATTTTTTTACTTTTTCTAAAGTTTCGTTAGTTACAATTTTTGCTTTTTCAGTGCCTTCAAATGCCACTTTGTATACTTCTGAAATGTTTTGTTCGAGAAGTTTTCTTCTTTCTCGTATTGGTGCTAATATATCTTGAAGTACTTCATTTAAATATTTTTTTACTTTAACATCGCCCAACCCACCTTTTTCATAGTGAGATTTCATGGCACTTATTTTTTCTTTATCATTTCCGAATGCTTCAAGATAAATAAATACAGGATTATCTTTCGTGTTTCCAGGATCGTTTACGTTAAGATGATTTGGGTCTGTAAACATTTTCATTACTTTTTTTTCTATCTCATCAGGTGAATCAGATAAAAATATAGTATTTCCGAGAGATTTACTCATTTTATTCTTACCATCTGTACCTATTAATCTTGGAGTTTTGGATAAAATAATTTTTGGTTCTTTAAGAGTATCACCGTAGTAAGAATTAAATTTTCTTACAATTTCACACGTTTGTTCAATCATAGGCGACTGATCTTCACCTGCAGGTACAAGGTCAGCTCCAAAAGCAGTAATGTCAGCTGCCTGACTTACAGGATAGGTTAAGAAACCGGCGGGAATTCCCCCTCCGAAATTTCTTAATTTAAGTTCTTGCTTTATTGTAGGATTTCTTTCAAGACGTGCAACACTTACCAAGTTAAGATAAAACACAGTAAGTTCGGCAATAGCCGGTATCATAGATTGTATGCATATTGTAGTTTTTTGCGGATTAATTCCCACAGATAAATAGTCCAGTAGCAGCTCAACTATATTATCCCGCACTTTTTGTGGATTATCTGCATTATCAGTTAAAGCTTGAACGTCAGCGACAAGTATATATTGATTATATTTATCTTGTAATTCTACTCTGTTTTTCAGTGAACCGATATAATGACCTAAGTGAAGTTTTCCCGTAGGACGGTCTCCTGTAAGTATAATTTCTTTCATATGCAAATCTCCTCTCAAAACATATTAATTAAGTATACAGTACTATAAATTAAAAAACAAATTTTTCCTTTTAAATGGTACATATTACTTTAAAAACATAATAAATTGCTGCTAATATGCTTATAAAAATAATAAAAACATCTACCCACTTACTTTTTTTAAAAATTGAATTTTTATGTATACCTGCCCAAACTGCTAAGACAAGCGGAACAGCAAATGGGTTATAATTAAATGATTCACGAATTTTCAGATGTAAGAGAGAGTTAAAAGCATGAAGACTCCCACATGCAGGACAAGGTATTTTAAAAACCGCTTTAAACGGGCACGGAAACTTAATTATTATAAGTATGGAAATAGCAGAAAATATTAGAATATGATTGTAAATTATCTTTTTCTGATTTTCGTTTAATTTAAAAACATCCTTTAATTTCTTCATATTTTAGAAATTCCTTTTTTACGACTTAAAAATATCAGTTATATATCGGATGAGCGTCACACAAATTTTTTACGTAAGAATTTATACGATTTTTGGAAGATTCAAATTCAGTAATAGCCAAGTAAATACATTTTGCTATAGTTTTCATTTCAACTTCGTTCATTCCTCGAGAAGTTACTGCGGCAGTACCAATTCTGATTCCGCTTGTTAAAAAAGGACTTCTTGTTTCGTTCGGAACAGTATTTTTATTAACAGTTATGTTTACCGTAGACAATCTGTCTTCGAGTTCTTTCCCTGTTATGCCGTTTTTTGTCAGATCAATAAGTAAAAGGTGATTGTCGGTACCTCCTGAAACGAGATTTATTCCTAATTTGTTTAACTCTTCAGCCAATTTTTTACAGTTATTTACAACTTTTTTTGAATATGCTTTAAAATCGTCGCTCATGGCCTCTTTAAAACATACGGCTTTAGCTGCTATCGTATGCATTAGAGGGCCACCTTGAGTTCCAGGAAAAATAGCTTTATCTATCTGTTTTGCATATTTTTCTTTACAAAGTATTAAGCCGCCTCTTGGACCTCTGAGTGTTTTATGAGTTGTTGCAGTTACAAAATCTGAGTATTCAACAGGACTGGGATGAATTCCTGCAGCTACCGGACCTGCTATATGAGCCATATCCGTCATAAGATATGCCCCACATTTATCTGCTATTTCTCGAAATTTTTTAAAATCTATTATTCTTGGATAAGCACTTGCTCCACACACAATCATTTTAGGTTTTACTCTTAAAGCTATTTCCAAAACTTTTTCATAATCTATTCTATGAGTATCTTTATCAACACCGTAAGGAACAAAATTATATAATTTCCCCGATATATTAACACTTGAACCATGAGTCAAATGTCCACCTTCATTCAAATTCATACCCATAACCGTATCTCCCGGATTAAGCATTGCGAGGTACACAGCCATATTTGCTTGTGAACCCGAATGTGGTTGAACATTTGCATGTTCTGCTCCAAAAAGTTGACATGCACGTTGTATTGCTATGTTTTCGACCATATCTACATATTCACATCCACCGTAATACCTATGTCCGGGATATCCTTCTGCATACTTATTTGTCAAAATACTCCCCATTGCAGACAATACTGAAAGAGAAACTATATTCTCCGAAGCTATTAATTCAAGATTATTTTGCTGCCTTTTTAATTCCATATCTATTATATTTCCAATTTCAGAGTCCGAGTCTGAAATTACGTGTATATTCTCTTCTACGAAATTTTTCAAATTTTTTCCTCCTTATTCATTTACGAATTGCATGGAATTTTTTACTATTTTTACTGTTCTTTTACCTTTTATATATTCTAAAATTTTAAATCCGAATTCAGTTGCTGCACCAGGTCCTTTTGCAGTAATTATATTTTCAGAAACACAAACTAAATTTGTAGAAATTTTTGCATTAATTAAGTTTTTTTCAAATCCCGGATAACAACATGCTTCTTTGCCACTTAAAATACCCATTTCCCCCAATATTGAAGGAGCAGCGCAAATTGCAGCAATTAAAATATTTTTTTCCATGCAGTAATTTATTATATCTCTTACATTTTTGTTTTTGGAAAGATTGGTTGTTCCGGGCATACCTCCCGGTAAAATTATTCCCTCTATTTCCTCTTTATCAATTTTTTGAATCGTTGTGTCTGCTTTAATGCTTGTTCCAAGAGAGCCCGTGACAATTTCTTTTTCTACACCTACAGTTTTAATTTTAATTTTCGAACGTTTTAATATATCCAATGGTGCTATAGCCTCAAGTTCTTCAAATCCGTCCGCTAAAAATACACAAATCATTTTAATAATACCTCCTCAATTATATTCTAAGTATATCATGATATAAAATCACTTTATATCTATTTTTGTAAAATATAAAAAACTGCTCAGTTCACATCTAAGCAGTATAAATTATTGGTATGAAATAAAGTTACCCGTATACAATTGATAATATTCCCCTTTTAGATTCATTAATTCGTCGTGTGTACCTTGTTCGGAGATATGACCTTTTTTTAAAACTATTATTTTATCGGAATTTTTAACAGTGGAAAGCCTATGAGCAATCACAAATACAGTTCTGTTTTTCATTAAAGCGTCCATACCTTTTTGTATTATCATTTCAGTCTTAGTATCCACCGAAGAAGTTGCTTCATCTAAAATCATAACAGGAGGATTTGCAACCGCTGCCCGTGCTATGGAAATAAGTTGTCTTTGACCTTGAGATAAATTACTGTCATTTCCGTTTATAATGGTTTTATACTTATCAGGTAAACGATTTATGAATTCATCTGCATTTACAAGTTTTGCAGCTTCAATGCACTCTTGATCGGTCGCATCCGGTTTTCCATACCTAATGTTTTCCATAACACTCCCCGTAAACAATTTTACATCTTGCAATACAATGCCTAACGAACGCCTTAAATCAGATTTTTGTATTTTTTCTATATTTATTCCATCATAAAATATTGAACCGCTGTCTATATCATAAAAACGATTTAAAAGATTTGTTATTGTAGTTTTTCCGGCTCCTGTTCCACCTACAAATGCAACTTTTTGACCCGGCATTGCTGTAATGTTTATATTATGAAGAACAGTTTTTTGAGGTACGTATCCAAAATTTACATCAGAAAATATAACTTCTCCCAAAAGTTTTTTATAAATATGTGAACCGTCAGATTGTGGGATTTTCCATCCCCACATTTTTGTACGCTCAGCGGATTCCATTAATTGTCCAAAATTTTCTTTTAAATATACAAGTTCTATATTTCCGTTGTCCTGTTCGCTTTTCTCATCCATGAGATTAAAAATACGATTTGCTCCGGCTAATGCCATTGTAACTGAATTAAATTGTTGAGCTATCCTACTTACAGGATTTATAAAATTTATTGAAAGTTGCAAAAAAGATGCTATCATCCCTAATGTTAAAATATTTTTGCCTGTTAAACAAAAATTGGGAATCCTACTTAATGCCATCCATCCTCCTACTATCGTTAAAATAAAGTATAGAATATAGCCTATATGCATCATCGTAGCCATAAGTTCATTTGAACATGTATTTGCAATTGTACCGCTTTTACAAAGGTTATTATTTTTATTATTAAATTTTTTTTGAGCACTTTCCTCATAGCAAAACACTTTTACTACTTTTTGACCATTAATCATCTCCTCTATATACCCGTTTATATCGCCTAAATCATTTTGCTGTTTAACAAAATATTGCCCACTTTTCTTCATAGATTTTGATATGATTTTCAGCATTATGAATACGAATATCAAAACTACTGCCGACAGAGGAATACTTACATAAAGCATAGAAAAAAACAGTGATATAATCGTCACCACAGAAGAAAATAAATTTGGTAAACTTTGAGAAATCATTTGACGCAATGTATCGGTATCATTTGTATAACAACTCATAATATCTCCATGAGAATGAGTATCAAAATATTTTACAGGCAAAGTTTGCATATGTGAAAACATATCATCACGTATTTTTTTGAGCACTCCCTGAGAAATTGAAGACATTACAACATTATAAACCAGCGTAGACAATGTACCTACCAAATATATTACTGACATTATTATTATAGCTTTTAAAAGTCCTGAAAAATTCGGTTCAGACATGAGTAAAAGCGGCGAAATATAATTGTCAATCAAAACTTGCAAAAATAATGATGAAACTGCCGTAACGCCTGAACTTATTAAAATAAATATACTTACTGTCAGGAGTTTCAACTTATATCTGCTTATGTATGAAAACAGTCTTTTGACGACTGTGAAATCAATTTTCCTTTTTTCCCTATTTTCCACCCAAATTACCCCCTTTTTGCTGAAGTTTAAAAGTATCTTCGTATAAAGAACAATTTTTAATTAAATTTTCATGTGTATCGAATCCTGCAATTTTTCCGTCGTTCATTACTAAAATTTTATCTGCAGATTGCACAGACGAAATTCTCTGTGAAATTATTATTTTAGTTGTGTTCGGCAAATTTTCCTTAAAAGCTTTTCTTATTTTTGCTTCTGTTTTATTATCCAATGCACTGGTAGCATCATCAAGAATGAGAATTTTGGGCTTTTTAAGCAATGCCCGAGCAATACACAGTCTTTGTTTTTGACCTCCCGAAACGTTTGTTCCCCCACGTTCCACATAGGTATCATATTTTTGAGGCATATTGTTTATAAATTCGTCTGCCTGAACTAATTTACAAACATTCCGAATTTCTTCTTCAGAAGCATTTTTATTTCCCCATCGTAAATTTTCTTTTACAGTCCCGGAAAAAAGCATATTCTTTTGTAATACCACTGCAACTGAATTCCTTAGAGACTCTATATCATAATCTTTAACATTTATTCCTCCTACAAAAATTTCTCCCACACTCGTGTCATAAAGACGAGGTATAAGGTGTACAAGTGTGCTTTTTCCTGTCCCGGTTCCTCCTGTAATACCTATAACTTCACCTGAGTTAATATTTAAATTTATATCTTTAAGACACAAATTTTTACTGTTTTTTATATAACTGAATCCAACGTTTTTAAATTTGATACTTCCATTTTTTATCTCTTTAATAGGATTTTCAGGATTTTTTAAATCAATTTCTTCGTTCAAAAGTTCGGTTATCCTTTGAGCAGACGAAAACGATATTATTATAGTAGTTAAAACCATAGACAATATCATCAAAGAAATTAGAATTTGAACAGAGTAAGAAATAAAACTGAGTAATTCTCCGGTACTTAACCCATTTTCCGGGTTGTTTCGACATGAAACGATAATACGGGCTCCGAACCAGGATGCAAGAATTACACATGCATACATATTAAATTGCATAAGAGGCATGTCCAGTGCAATTATTTTTTCAGCTTTAAGAAAGTTTTTATAAATTATACCTGATATACCAAAAAATTTTTTCTTTTCATAGTTCTCACGATTAAATGATTTTACTATTTTTATTGCATTTAAATTTTCTCCTACAACCTCATTGAGATAATCATAAGTTTTAAAAACTTTTTTAAAAAGTGGATGAGCATTTTTAGCTATCAAATATAAAGCAAGTGCGAATATGGGAATACAGGCCAAAAATATAAGTGAAAGTCGTGCATTGATTTTAAATGAAAAAATTAAAGAAAATATAAGAAAAGAAGGTACTATTGGAGCGGTAAATATGAGTGTTTCGTACGCATTTTCAATATTTTCTGTATCTGTGGTAAGTCTTGTTATTATTCCTGAAGAAGAATACTTATCTATATTAAAAAAAGAAAATTTTTGAACTTTTGCATAAATTCCTTCTCTTAAATTTTTAGCAAATCCGGCTGAAGCAATCGCTGTACTTTTTCCTGCCAAACATCCGAAAATTATTGAAAGAATTGCACATATAAAAATATAAAATCCGGTCTCCAATATACGATTCATATCTCCCTTATCTATTCCTCGATCGACCATATCAGAAGTTAAAAACGGAATAATAATTTCCGTTAAGGCTTCTAATACCACAAATACAGGAGCAAGTATAGAATGTTTTTTATATTTTCCTACATATTTCCCCAATGTTTTAATCATGATTTTCTCCTTTTATTAGTGAAAATTGATTTTCAACAAATTATACTAAAATATAAATAAAAAATCAAGCGTAAAAGTCTTTAAATTGTACTATTTTATTCACTATACTCTCAAAGTCATATAAAAAAGACTCAACCGCAACAAACGATTAAGTCTTTTTATATTGTAAGTTAATAACATAATAATAGTTATTCTTCTGTTTTAATATCTATTCCACCAAAAAATGTGGTAGATTTTAGATTAACTGTAAAATCCTTTTTACTTTTACTCGAAGATTTATCAGTTACACCTCCCATAAACCCATTGTTTTCAATATGAACATCTACATTTTTGGGAAGTATAATCGTACATCCTCCAAACACTGCACAAACTTCAATATCAACATCTTCTTGAATAACAGCATTAACTAAATTAAGTTTAATTCCTCCAAATATTGCCGATAATTTCGCTCCATGAAAAATTTTTTTCTGATACTTGCGCTCTTCGCCTGAAAAAATTGCATTACACAAAGTTCTGTCAGCAACGTTTTTTGCTAATTTTTTACGTTTTGAAATACTGCTAAATACTGTTTTTATTCCCAACAATGTTATTGAAAAAGCAATCAACAGTTTCCATACCATTTCCCAGGTACTTCCTGTTATTACGTTCTGTTGGTATAATAGTAAAACAACTCCCACACTCAGTAAAATTAAATTAAAGGTTTTATCTTTTTTCTTAAATAGGTTTACTGTTGCCGGAGCGATAATAAATATTGTCCACCAACCTTTAAAAAGTATATTGAAAAATCCTGTAAAATTCCCTAAAAGGCCAATTCCTACAAATATAATACATATTCCTAAAACAACGGAATCCATAAAATCTATTACTCCTTTCTAAACTATATGTATAAAAATAATTTAAATAATTGAATTTATTATACTATCCAACACAAAACATTGCAAACAAGATACAAAAATATTTAATAAACAAAAAAATCGCCGGCGAACCCGAAGGGAAAGCAGGCGATAATTAATGAATAGATTTAAAAATTAAATTTTTTTCTGCGATTACGTTTTTTATAAATAATCACAGATACCGTTGCTACCACAACTATGAAAGATACAACGCATAAAATAAGAACCCAGTTAGCTTCACCTGTTTCAGAAAAATCTCCCTCTTGAGCATCTAAGAAATCACTCCACGGAGAAAGAATTGCGTAAGGAGAAAAATGGTCTGTAGTACCTTCAATGTACTTTAATTCCGGATTTTCAGGGTCGGACCAAATATTGCTTCTTAAATTGATATCTTCTCCAGAAGTAACTCTTACCAAAGATGTATCATCAATTTCAAAGTTTTCAGGTATTCTAAACCCTATTACAGTATCTCCAAAAAAGGTTTTTGGTTGAATTTTTTCACCGTTTTTATCAAAAACTTCAAATTCTACAATTTTAACATTATGCTTGTCCTTCTTGTCAACATCATTAAGAGTCTTTTCGTATTCTTCAGTTCCGGGGGTTAACACTCGCATTGAAGCTGTCACTCCATTTGGAAATACTCCGGGTGATGCAAATATATAATTTTCTCGTCCATTTATATCCGCATCGAACATTTTAGAAGTATATCTTGCAAAAACGGTAATATTTCCTTTTGAATCTTTGGGTATTAGTTCTACTTTTTTACCTTTTTCAAAATCTAAAGACTTTTCATTTTCATATCCGGTACCCTCTAAGTCTATGAGGCTATCTTGAGAATTATCAAGCGCACAATCCCAATAACCGAGAAAATCCCAGTCTGACATTTCGGAGTTCGGAACAGTTTGAGGAATTGCAACTTCGGTTCCTTCAATATATTCTGTTGGTAAAGAAACATCAAGTTCTGTAATGTCGCTTCCGTCGTAATTTTTGTAAATTATACTGCGTTTTTCTCCAATGATATAATTTCCTATTGCAAGTTCAGTTGTTTTAAAGTTTGTTGCTTCAGCACCTACCACTATTTTTACTTCGTACGTTGCGGCACTTATCGGAGTATTTTTTGTCCAGTCTCCTACGTCTGTTTTGTACTCAAGCCATATCTTACCGTTATTTATCAAGTCATTTATTTCATCGGTAAAGGCTTTTCCGGATTTTGCACTTAATATTACAGGTCTTTCAATTCCTTCTTCGTATGACACCGGCGAAAGATCGTAGTTAAAATAGCTTTCGTCAAGTTCAAACCCATCTACTGTCATCGACCCTATTGCCATTTCAACTGGTTTAAAGTTTGTTGCTCCTGACCCTACCACTATTCTAACTTCGTATGTTGCTGCATTTATTGGAACATTTTTCGTCCAATCTCCTCCGTCTGTCTTGTACTCAACCCATATTTTACCGTTATTTATTAAATTATTTATTTCATCGGTAAAAGCTGTTCCCGGCTTTGCACTCAGTACTACCGGTCTTTCCACGCCTCCTTCGTATGAGGCCGATGACAAGTCATATTTAAAGTGCTCTAAAGTCAGTTCTGCTTTTTCGATTACATAGGAACCCAAAAGCTTTATATTTGTTGCAGCGTTTGTATTAGAACCTGCGCTAAGATTTACCGCAATATCATACTCACCGGCGTTAACAGGTTTACTCCCAGGGCCCGAATACGTTACAGATGTGGCATTTCCTGCTCCTGCGGCTTCTCCGCATTCATTCTTTGTTATTTCCACATTTTGAACCGAACCGTTATATACCGCACTTCTCGGGCCAAAGCTATAATATAGCGGTAAACTTGACCGTAAATACGGATATCCTTCTCCTTCTTTTATGTCCCATACCGTATCAAAGTCCCATCCTTCGTACGTCTCTTTCTTTTTCATCTCTTCTGTTGTTTTTCCATATGCTTCTAAAGTTGAATTTGAAGCTCTTCCTCCACAATCCTTTTTTATACCTTTATCTTTATCATAATAACATTTTGAAACGATAGAAGCCGCTCTATTGTAACCTATAAATGCTTGTGAAGAATCAACTTCTTTGCAGCAAGCATAACTGGTGTTAATTTGCGAATAATGGTAATTTATACTATTTCCAGCAAATCCTCCCGCTCCACCTCCCATTCCATATGAACTTCCAGCAGCATAACAATCTTTGACTGTGGCTCTATCGTTATGACCTATAAACCCACCAAGTTGATTTCCTACACCATTGTCATTAATTCCTGTTGCTCCTCCATAAATATTTCCAATAGCATAACATCTTCGAATTTCACCGAAATTTCCATTCCATCCTACACATCCCCCTGATGATACACCATGTTTTTTTATAACATCACATGTTGAAAAACAATTTTCTATAAGTGAACCTGTGTTTTTACCTACCACCCCCCCTGATCCAGTAGAGACACTTAATGAATAATCAGTAACAGTTGAATTAGAAGTTATTGACTCACCTGAAGTATAGCAATGTGAAATAATACCAGTGTTTTCTCCAACTAATTTTCCTATCAACTCTTCACCCACCAAAGGTCCACCAGTAACAGAACATCCACTCACAATTTTTCCATTACTAACTCCCACTAAACCACCAACATAATTGTTACCTATGATTCCTTTTGGTGAAAGCTCTATGCTTAAATTTTTAATTTCATTCCCATTAAATTTTCCAAATAAGCCCACAAAATCCTCATTTGGACGATCTATCCACAAACCACTGATTTTATGCCCACTACCGTCAAAGTCACCACTAAACGTATACGAATCAGAGTCTCCTCCTACTGCTTTCCAACCTTTTGTATCATTTTTACTATCCAGGTAATCTGTTAGATCTATATCTTTTACAAGTTTATAGCTTGCCGATGGATTATCTCTCACAGCGTTTAACTGCTCTGCTGTACTTATTATATACGGATCCTCAGGAGTCCCACTTCCTCCATCAAAAGAAACACCACTAACTTTAACAGGTCTTAATCCAACGAATATATTTAATATTAAAACTGTGCTTAATAAAAATCTAAAACTTCTTTCGCATAATTTTCTCATCAGTTAACCCCCTCAATTTATTTTGTATTTAGTATAATTATAATATAATATAAAATTTTTTCAATATATTTTATTGTATTAACATATTTTTTATCATAAATATTTATGTCATTATTTGCGTTTTAAACAGTTAATAAGGTATATTAAGATTTTTAAATGCAAGCATGGTAATATCATCTGCACGTTCTGCACCGTCTGCAAATTTGTTTATTTCACTTCTCATATGCTTTATTGTATCTGCAATTTTAAGTTTTTGATTTAACGGACTATTGAGTATATTTTGGAGTCTTTCTTTGGAAAAGAGTTCACCATTGGGATTCATTGCTTCGGTTACACCATCTGTGTATAAAAACAGAGAATCTTCACGTTCAAGAAATATTTTATCAATACTGTATGTGGAATCAGATATTCCTCCTAAAACAAAGCCTTTGGGAGAATGAATGAACTCATATCTATGTGTTTTATTTTTGTAAATTAATGGAGGATTGTGTCCGGCATTTGAAAACGAAAATTCGCCTGTTTCTATATCAATTAATCCTATAAATGCTGTAACAAACATACCTTCATTATTATTTTCACATAATTTTTTATTTACTTTTTCTAAAGCTTTTTCCGGTGAATCACCTGTTTGGAGTTGATTTTTTATTAATATTTTAGCAGTTACCATAAACAGTGCAGCTGAAACACCTTTTCCTGATACATCGGCGATTACTAAAGCAAGATGATTTTTATCGGTAAAGAAAAAGTCGTAAAAATCTCCTCCTACTTCACGAGCGGGATCCATAACAGCATATATGTCAAAATCATGCCTATTTGGGAAAGCAGGGAATATACATGGTAACATACTTCTTTGAATTCTTTTCGCTACCATTAATTCACTGTGAATTTTTTCTTTTTCTGCGGTGGTTATTTTAAGATTTTCAATGTATAAGCTGAGATTTTCAGCCATTTTATTAAATGATTTTGATAAATCTCCAAGTTCGTCATCGGAATTTATATCTATACGTGAAGAAAAATTTCCTTCACCTATAATTTTGGCCTGGTTTCTAAGTTTTTTGACAGGAGAAGAAATGCTGTTAGAGAGTTTTATTCCGATAGCGTAAATTATCACAGCACAGATAATGAATATTATAAAAAATCTTATATTTATGGTTGATAAATTTTTTTGCATGGAGTTTTCTGTGTTTTGAACAGATTCAGAAATTGCATTTTGGATTTCCGAAACAGGTGAAAGTATTTCCTGAGATTCACATGCGGCACCCAAACTCCATTTTGTGGTGGGCATAGGCGAATAGGCTACATAATAATTTTTTCCATTTATAAGAGCTGTTTCTACACCGTGTTCTCCGGATGCCATTTTTGAAATGAGATTTTTATAAGAATCTGATGTCTCATTAGATTCCAAAGGCTTTTTTATAAAATTGGTATTTTGAAATTCTGAACTGTTTATATTGTAATCTGGGTGCATTATTACGGTTCCTTTTTCATCTGTTACAAAAACTCGACCTGTGTTTCCTATTGTTGAACCGATTATATATTCATTAATATCATCTATATACATATCTATTGCTACGGTACCGAGTATATTTCCGTTTGAATCCGTAAATGCTTTTGAACATGTTATACAGGGAACACCGTCGCTTTTCCCTATATATGTGCTTTGCCAAACCGGTAGATTATTTTTGTTTTTAAGAGCTGCTACGGCATCTATATACCAAGGTCTTGTACGTGGGTCATATCGTTGAGAAGAATTACTTGATGAGTAATAATAACAAATACCGCTTTCAGTACCTGCATAGACCGAAGAAACTGATAAATTGCTTTCATAAATACATTTGGCTATATGTGATAAATTGCTTATTACACAAATTTCGTCTTTTAAATTTTGTGGAGCTGTATTGGACGATACTACTATTTTATTTTTTTGTAAATTTTCTTTTTCTTCGTTGGTAGTATTTTCCCAAGTTTTTGCATCGGTTTTATAAATTTTTTCAGAAAATTCGTTTGATACAGTATTGTATACAAGAACAGATTCAGCGTCTTCTGAAGTATTTTCCGGGTCTACTATATATGCTTTTTCAGATGCATTTTCTCTCAAAGAGCGGTTTCCTTTAGCTGTAGTTTCTGGGAGTGGAAGTGTGTGGTGTCTGTTAAATTTTTTTGGATTTCTGTAAATATCTTGAGCAGCGATTGAAAGAGAATTTGTTTGGTCACTTACTTCTTCGAAAATATTATCGGAGGCATCAGACATAGCATCTGAAACTTTTTTAAGGTATGTTTCGGCTTGATTTTTAAGCGCATTTTCGCTTGTATGAGATGTAAAATTTCCGAGAGATATCAGTTCGGACTGTGAGTTTTTTGAAATATTAAATATATTTATTATTGTAGGTACTGCAGCCGATATCTGAGCTATTAGAGAAACTACAATAATAGAAATTAAAATTTTTTGACCTATTTTTAAATTTTTAATTTTTTTATTAAACATAACAACAACTCCTTGCGCAGCTTATGAGGGAATTATATCACATTATATATTTAAATAATATATTATTTTGTAAAATTATTTAAAACATATAATTTATTATAATACACGTTAACTGATAGAGTATGCTGTATTTTATAAATGTTTAATATATTGTTTTGATTACTGATGGTTGTTAGAAATAATTTGATTAAGTGATTTTTTAAAACGGTTATTTAAATTTTTTGTTTGATTATATTGTTAAAGATTAGAAGATATAATATTTTAGATACATTTGCTAACGCTTGAATGTAACACAAATTGCTATAATTTAGATCTTAAAATTTTAATATGTGATTTTTTAGCAAAAATGGTAGATACGAGAATAAATTAAACGTACCTACCATAATAAAATTATAGAAATTTTTATATAACTTCGTCTGAAAGTATAAATTCTCTCAACGTTGAAATAAAAACTGAGTTACTTGGATGTGCATTATTGTTTTTAAAAATTTTCTTAAAATTATCATTGTTTATATTTATAGATTTTTTAATAGCGTTTCTTATAGATACTTCAACGCATTCTACAGATGTTTCATGAGTTTTGCTTATCATCTTGTAAACTTCACCTAAGAACAAAGCTTTTTCTGAATCCACCATATATTTTATGGCTTCAACTATGTAAGTATACCCCAAAATATTTACAGGCATTCCAAGAGAACGGACTAAATTCTTTATTCTTGCTATTTTTACTGTATCTTTTATTGAATATGAAGGTTTGCCCTTAGTGATTAAAAGAATTGCATCTTTGAGCAAAGACAATATTATAGGTTTTCTGATATAGTAATCTATTCCGTAACTGAAAGCTCTTTCCATAACCTTACCGCTTTCCAATGAAGAAGTTACAATAACTTTAGGTCTGTTGGTTTCAGAAAATGATGAATTTATTTTATCAAGTACTATACTTTTATCCACATCTTTAGCTAAAAAATCAGTTACAACTACATCAGGTTTATGAAATTTTATTCCTGATACAACATCAAATCCGCTAGTTAAAAATGTGCATATTTCAATCTCCGAATCTCCCGATAAGAAATTGAGAATCATTCTTCTTTCATCGGCGTCATCATCAATTACCAAAACTTTTACTCTTGAATTTTCGCTTTTTGAATCCATTAATACCATCCCAGTTAAATAATTTATTTTGCTATGTGATTTTAAATCACATTGTGCTTTAATTATATTTACTTGCAGATTGAAAATCAATAAGTAATTTTTAAAAAATTAAATATTTGTAACATTATCAAAAAAGAATAACATTAAAAATTTAAATTTAAACAAAAAATATAATAAAGTTCGAAAAAAGGGGAAAAAACGGAAAAAATATTTACAACTATATGATAAAGTACTTAATTGAGAAAATATGTAAAAATTTGTCGTATAAATTAAAAATATGAAAAAATATGCCCCGATGAATAAATAGTCACTATACATTAAGTAAAAATTACCCTTGTATTGTGCTTTAAACTCGGGACAAAAAAGCAATAAAATTATTTTATTTCAGATTTTTCGGTATCGTGGCTATGCTCGGTATTAACATTCGGCATTTCAGAACCACTGTCACCCGGAACCGGTTTTTTATCTTCAATATTCAAATTTTTTAACTCCTTTTTATTTAATTTTTCCTGCCCCTTCAATATCTTGACATTTTACGGCACTATCTAAACTATTTTTGCCCAGTTCAAAAGGCATAGGTTTCTCTTGTGCATTTTGCGATGATTTGTTCTCATAATCCTTGGATTGTTCAAAAAAATTATTTCTGTTTTCCATAATATTTTCACCTCAAATTATATTATGGATATTTTTTTTAATAATATACAAAAAATAGCAACGTAAAATCCACAAATTTTATGCGGATTAATATTACGTTGCAGAGTTAATTTTTTTATTGCTTTTATTAAAATCCAAAATAACTTAACATACCATTATAAATTCCCAAAGCAAATTGATATTGATTATTTCTTAGTTTTTGAGAGTCGGAATAGTTCGTAATATATGCCAATTCAACTAAAACCGCAGGCATATTTGTTTTTCTTAGTACATAAAGTGACGGACGTATTCTTAATCCATTATCTTTAGTTCCTACTTGAGAGACAATGGCGTTTAAAATGTGTTCTCCAAAATAATAAGATTGAGTATACTCTTGATATACGTAAACTTCAGTTCCATTTATAGCTGGATTTGTATTGGAATTCACATGTATACTTATAAAATAATCCGCCGGCCAATTATTTGCAGCGTTAACTCTTGCTGAAAGACTAGTCGAATTACTTGTTCCAAGTATTTGTTCAGGTGAAGTCCTTGAAGTTCTTACTTCGAAACGAGAATCCTCTCTCAAAAAATCAGCTAAATACATTCCCACATTATAGGTAATATCTTGTTCTCTCAAACCAAATCCTTCGGCACCGGCATTAATTTCCTGAGGATTATGGCCTTGGTCGATAAAAATTTTTATAGCCAAAAATATCACGCCCTTTATTGCATATTATTAAAAAAGCTTAAAAAGTGTGATTTTTAAGAGAAATAAAATTCGTAATTAAAAAAGTAATTACGCACGCTATAATCGTTTCCGGAAACATATATGAAAAATTATATATAAACGAATATTTCCATATATTTAAATTGTACGGTATATATTGACTCCAGAGTAAAGCTCCAGAGATCATAAAGCAACAAAACTTAAGTATGTGTGCTATAATGCAAGAAATTAATATACGGTATTCTTTACGTTTAAAAAATCGAGTGTAAATATTTGAAATTCCAATTAAAGCATAAGGTAATAAATAATCCAAAACAAACATCGACAAAAAAAACCTCATGCTAACTGCAGGAAGGACATTAAAAGAAAATATTATTTTAATAATACCGCATAAAATTCCAGCAACTGCTCCGTACTTTGCTCCATTTTTGAATGAAAAAAAAATTAAAGGAACAGATTGTCCAAGTGTTACTGTCCCACCGAAAGGCAATTTAAGTACGGATATAAAACTTAAAATCGTACAGAGCGAAACTACGGCAGACATTTCTGATATAAGTGCAATCTTTGAACTTTTTATTTAAAACATCTCGCTTTTAATTAATTCAAAACAGTAATATAATTTAATTAAAACCACTGTTTATTTAACATGAAAGGTTGATTTATATTGTTGAGAAATAATTTTTATATTGAAGAAAATTCTGTTTGGATTATGTATTGTTCGGAAAATAGCGATCCTTATTTTTCTAAATTTGTGAGTGATAAAACAATTGTACCCGCTGTTGCAATTTTAAGCAACAATAAAAATTTTTTAATCGTTCATAGTCTTGATTTTTGCAATGTAAGTAAATTTGAAGGAACAGTTTTACAGTATTCAGGAGAAAATTCTCTTTTAAAAACAATGTTTGATACCCTTAAACTTTTAGAATATCCGCAGAATATATATTTGAATTATTCCGATAAAATGGATTCTCAAACCGATGTAATTGGTTACGGTACATTCAGATTTTTAACTGACAATATTTCAGGATTTTATAAAAAATCTTTTAAAGCTTCTCCGGAATTCAAATCGGCTGATGAAATAATCTATGCTTTAATGGACTCCAAGACCGATGAAGATATTAAATATTTAAAAATAGCAGCATCCAGAGCTCTTGAAATATTGAACAATTCATTTAGAAGAATAAAAGTAGGAATGACCGAAAAACAAATTTTAAATACTGTTCATAGTATATTTAAGTTTAAACCCGGGTATTTCCAAAAATACGGAATCGTAAAAGAAGAACTTTCATGGGAAAAAGAAATGTGTCCGGTTGTGCTGGTAGGAAAAAATCTGCAAAAAGGAGGACATTCTTGTGCAGGAAACACTGTGTTTAAACGTGGAGACACGATATATTTCGATTTCGGAGTAAAAATATTTTTATCAAATGGTAAAAAATATTCAAGTGACATCCAAAGAATGGGCTATGCACTAAAAAAAGGTGAATCAGATGCTCCTGAAAATATAAAAAGAATTTTTGACACGCTTATAAAATCAATAGAATTAGGAATTGAAAATTTTAAACCTTCTAAAAGAGGATTTGAAATAGATAAATTAGTCCGAGAATATGTACTCAAGCAAGGATATCCAAACTACAACCATGCTACAGGTCATCCTATTGGAGAAGATGCTCACAGTCCCGGAACAAGTATTTCTCCAAAGGGAAATAAACGTTCTTCACTTTTTTTAAGAGAAAACGGAGTATATACTATAGAACCGAGGATTCAAATTGAAAACGGTGGTTCTGTCGAAGAGATGGTTCAAGTAACAAAAAACGGAGGCATTCCACTATGCTCTCCGCAAAAAAAGCTTTATTTAATAAGATAATTTATGAGTTTATATTTGTTAGATAAAAGGTGCCACTTATATCTATTTTTTAATCTCATTGGTTTTACTACTTTAAATTTATACACTTTTGAATTTTTTATAAATACCAAATTTGTAAAATAAATTTCAAAGCAATTTGGATTTCAATTTAAGATTATAAGTACAATATAAATTTTCCGAACATATATCACCATTCATTGAAAGTCTGGTGTTTGCGCACCCTCCCAAGCAAGTTTCAGCGTGTTTACATTTAAGACAGTCACCTTTAAGACTTTCTTTTTTAAAATTTCTCCTCCAGGAAAAACCGTTAGGATTTTCCCATATTTCTCTGAGACTTTTTTCTTTTATGTTTCCTTCTATGAAATTTTTATTTCTCATGGATGTGCACCCAACTATATCTCCGTTGTGTAAAATACCAAAACCATTAATTCCCGCATTACAACCTTTCCATGATACTTTTAAATTTTTTCCAAAAGTTTTTTCGTATATTTCATCCAACCTTTTATCGTAGTATCCTATACAATCAGCGGGATATACGTATATTTCTCCTTCTTTGGAAGTTTTATTGCAAAAATCCACTATATCATCTACTTGATTAGGTTTTATTAACCAATCGCAATGCTGAAGAAGATTTCCCATAGGAAGTCCTATCTGAAGTTGCCACAAATTTACTTTTTCCGAAACAAGAAATTTTTTAATATCGTTTAATAAATTAATATTTTTGTTTGTAATTGTAGTTATGCATCCTGTCGAAATACCTTTGGAATGAAGAATTTGAAAAGCATTTTTTACGTGTTCGAAAACTCCTGGTTTACGTATTTTATCATGAATTTCTTCTAACCCATCCAAACTTATTATAACTTGCAAATATGGAAATTTTTTTAAAAAATCTGCAACTTTTTCATCAATAAGCCATCCGTTTGTCAATATATTTAAAACCATGTCTTTACTATAGATGTGTTCTATTAATTTTGGTAAATCTTTTCTTGTAAGTGGTTCACCACCGGATAAATTAATCCACTCTATACCAATATCAGAACACATATCTATAAATTTGAGAGCTTCTTCGGTGTTAAGCTCACCAGGAAGAGCGGTATCGCATGAGGAACCACAATGTTTACACCTCATATTGCATCCCATGGTAACTTCCCAAACACACATTTTAGGATAACTTTTTATCATAATGTACCATCCTTATCTTCACTAAATAATTAAAAAGCCCATTTAAAAATAGGCTTAAAGAAATTTAAAATTATTTTGGTTATATATCTGAATCCTTGGATTTTTCAGTAAAAAACTTTTTTACTTTACCAATATCATTATTCAATTTTTGGTATTTATCTAAAATTTTATTTTTTACAAAATTCTTTACATAAGATATATCAAGACCACCGACAACGTGTGCTAAATCATCCTCACTAACTTTTTTAACTCCCTTATATCTATTTTTTTCTTCCATTGAATTACTTCCCCTCTCTACTACTGTATTTATTATGATGTACCCCAAATACACAAAAGTAGATTTACTATTTTTCAATTTCGGAATTGTACCGGCTAATTAGAAAACTTTCCATATACAATTTATTTGTTAAAGTGGTTACACAGTTTTTTAGGTTTTTCCTTTATCCGATAACCGTAGTTTTTATTAAATCTTTACTTCAAATGTCAGCTAATTTTTTCTTAATGTCATCAATATCTTTCATTAAGTCAAGCATTTCTTTTAATAATTCAGTTGAAGGATTTCCATTTGCCTCTTTAAGTTTTTCTCTTAATTCTTTAAGACGTGCTATTTTTTCATCGATTGTAGGTACAGCAGGGCGTATTACAGGGCCGTCTATCCAAGGACGAGGACGAATTGGTTTTGGACCTGCATATGCCGAAATATGAAGAGCAGCTATATCTCTGTCAAATGGAGCTACCACTCCCCCTGAAATATCATCTAATTTTTTTTCGTTAATTTTTTCAAATTTTTCTTTTTTCATATTTTATCACTCCTTAACCAAAATTGTCGTTAACTGAGATTACAATCTACCGATTCAACAGTTGATTTTATATGTTCATATATCTCATTTATTACTCCCATAGGCGTAGAAGCTCCGGCAACTATAGAAATTTTTTCATATTTTGAAAAATTTTTACCTACTAAATTACAAACACTCTCTACCCAAATTGTTTCAGTATTATTATTACAAATTTTATACAATTTACGAGTGTTGGAGCTGTTTTTCCCACCTATAACAATCATTAAATCGGATTTTTTAGATAAAAAATCAGCTTCTTTTTGCCTTGAATCAGTAGTGTTACATATAGTATCAAAAATTTTTATGTTTGTAAATACTTTTTTTGAAAAAATTATACATTTTTTCCATTCTTCAATTGAAAATGTTGTTTGTGCTACCATAATAATTTTTTTATAACATGAATTTTGGATAATTTTATACAAATTTTTTAACTCAAAAATATTTTTAAATACATAACTTTTACCGTCGAAATAACTTCGGATGCCAACCATTTCAGGATGTTTTTCATCTCCTGCCGCAAGTAAAACAGCGTTTTTATCTTTGGATTCTTTCGTTACAATATTGTGAATTTTTTTAACAAATGGACATGTAGCATCAATGTATTTTATATTTTTAAATTTTATATACTCTAACTTAGATTTTGTAACTCCATGAGACCTTATTACTAAAATTGCGTCTTGTGGTATAAATAAAGAAGCCTCAATAATTTCGGCTCCTCTTTTTTTAAAATTTTCCGTTACAATCGGGTTATGTATAATTGGTCCCAGAGTATAAACTTTTTCTCCTTTTGAAAGTAACTCATCTACTATTTTAACAGCTCGGTTTACACCAAAGCAAAATCCTGATGTTTTAGCAATATTAATTTCCAATTTTTTTCCCCTCACGTAAATTTTTTATTTTTTCCATTATCAAATTGGTAGCACTTTTTATTTCAGTACGGGTTCTTTCGTTTATTCCCAATTGTCCCGGAGTAATGGGTGTTCCGTATTTTATAACAGTTTTTTTGAATATATGTACTTTTTTGTCACTTGCATCACCTGTTATACATGCCGGCACGATTGGTACATCTGAAGTAGCAGCTAAAAGTGCCGCACCTGATTTTGGTCTTAGAAATTCCCCTGTTTTTGAGCGTGTTCCTTCAATAAAAATACCTAAAATCTCATCATTTTTTAATACATTTTGAGCTTCATTTATAGCTTGGTAATCACCTTTACCTCTCTTGACAGCAAATGCACCCATGCATGAAAAAAATTCACCCAAAAATTTATTTCTAAATAATTCTGCCTTTGCCATAAAATGAACTGGATTCGGATGTGATACAATATAAAATACAGGGTCCATATTCGAAAGGTGATTTGAGCAAATTATATAACCACTTTTTAAATCTTTTACATTTTCAATTCCGATAATTTCGTAAGGAAAAAATATTTTAACAAAGGGTTTTAAAAAACATGCAACAAAATTATATAATTTTTTATTTTGCTTCAAAATTTACACGCTCCTCAATCAGGTTCAATATATAATTAACGCTTTCTTCAAACGTATAGTTCGAGTTATCAAAAATTATCGCATCCTCGGCCGGTTTTAAGGGAGAAATTTTTCTATGAGCATCATCAAAATCACGTTTATTTATGTTTTTTAAAACTTCAGAAAATGTAATTTCTGGATAATTTTTGGATAATTGTTCATATCTTCTCTGAGCTCGCGACTTTGGTGAAGCTGTCAGAAAAATTTTTACATCTGCATCGGGAAGTACGACAGTACCAATATCTCTGCCATCCATAATAATGTTATTTTTTAACGCAATATCTCTTTGCAAGGACAGAAGATACTTCCTAATACAAGGCATCGAAGAAATACGAGAAGATATCATAGAAACCTTGTCAGACCTGATATCATTAGTGATATTTTTATTATTTAAAAATACAAATTGGTTATTATTTTTATATTTTACCTTAATATTTATATTTTTCAAATTTTCTAAAACGGTATTTTCACAGTCATAGTTAATATCGTTTTTTAGAAAATAATAAGCTACAGAACGATACAATGCACCAGTATCCACATTAACAAAATTTAATTTTTTAGCTAAACACTTAGAAACACTACTTTTTCCCGAACCCGACGGACCATCTATCGCAATAGAAATCATAATAATCACCTAAAAATTTATTTTAAATTCACACAAAATCGGGGTCTTGCACTGTGATTACAAGATCCCCCGTTTTTGGTTTTATCTTTTATTTTTTATTTCAATTTTAAGATTTTCTACAAAGTCCTCTAACGATATAGAACCCAAATCACCTTTATCTCTGCTTCTAACTGAAATTACATTGTTTTCAACTTCTTTTTGTCCTAATATCAGCATATATGGAACTTTGTTTAACTGAGCTTCACGTATTTTTTTACCTATTTTTTCATTTTTTGAATCAATTGAAATTCTAAACTTACCCAATTCTTTTAATTTTTTATCAACAGATTCAGCATATTCCATAAAGTTTTCACTTATAGGCAAAATTCTGATTTGTTCAGGAGCTAACCATAATGGTAAATTTCCCTTTGTTTCTTCAAGTAAAAAAGCTATGAATCTATCAGAAGATCCCAAAACCGCCCGATGAATAACCACGGGTCTATGCTCATTTCCGTCCTTCCCTATATAGGTTAAATCAAATCTTTCAGGTAACGCAAAGTCCAACTGACACGTAGGAATTGTTACATCATGCATTAAAGCAGATTTAATTTGAATATCTATCTTAGGTCCGTAAAAAGCAGCTTCGCCTTTTGCTTCATAAAAATCAATTTTAAGTTCTGTTAAAATTTCTCTGAGTTGACTTTCTGCAGTATCCCACATTTCATCATTATCAATGTACTTTTCCTTGTTTTCCTTATCTCGAAGTGAAAGTCGTACTTCAAATCTATCAAAACCAAAATCTGTTTTCCAAACAGAAAATATAAGTCTAAGGACATTTCCTATTTCTTCTTTTATTTGATCTGGTCTTACAAATATATGAGCATCATTTTGGCACATCTGCCTTACTCTTTCCAAACCACATACGGCGCCCGAATTTTCATATCTGAAATCATGTGCAAGTTCTCCGATTCGAATAGGGAGGTCACGGTATGAATGAAGTTCGTTCTTATAAATTAGCATGTGATGAGGACAATTCATTGGGCGCAAAACCATTTCTTCGTTTTCCATCTCCATAACAGGAAACATGTCATCTTTATAATGGTCCCAATGTCCGCTTATTTTATAAAGACCTGTAGAAGCTAAACTCGGAGTGTACACGTGGTTATATCCTAACTCCAGTTCTTTATCCTGAATATATCTTTCTAAAATTCTTCTAATTGTTGCACCTCCTGGAAGATAAATTGGCAAACCGGAACCTACCAAAGGATGTGTCATGAACAACTTAAGGTCTTTGCATATTTTTCTGTGATCACGGGATTTTCTGTCCTCAAGAATTTGCAAATATTCTTCAAGCATGGACTTTTTGGGAAATGAAATACCATAAATTCGAGTAAGCATTTTATTTTTTGAATCACCTTTCCAATATGCTCCCGAATAACCAATAAGCTTAAACGATTTTATATATCCTGTAGACATCATGTGAGTTCCACCACATAAGTCAATAAATTCACCTTGTTTACGGAATATAAGTTCTCCATCATTTTTATGCTTTTCTATGAGCTCTATTTTATATGGCTGATTGCGCTCCTGCATAAACTTAACAGCTTCATTTTCTTCCATTGTAAAAAGTTCTATGCTTAAATTCTCTTTTACTATTTTTTGCATCTCTTCTTCGATTTTCTTTAAGTCGTCATCATTGATTGATTTTTCAAAATCAAAGTCATAGTAAAATCCCTCGGCTATTGCGGGACCGATAGCAAACTTTGTACCAGGATATAGTCTACAAACAGCTTGAGCCATAATATGAGAAGTAGTGTGCCAGTAGGTTTTTTTTCCATCTTCTGAATCAAATGTTAAAAATTCAACTGAACAATCTTTTTTAACTGAATATTTTAAGTCTTTGAGTTCACCGTCAACTCTTGCAACACAAACTTCTTTATATAAGCTTCCACCTAAATTTTTAGCAATTTCAAAAAGAGTAGTCCCACTGTCTACATCCTTTACAGATCCGTTTTTTAATGTTATTTTCAACATGGAAACATCCCTTTCTACTATTTGTAATTTACTTTATTTTTGATTTTTTTATAAAAACGACTAACAAATATATTATACCAAACATTGATAAAATTACAACCAACAACCACGGCTGAGTATAAGCTCCTCCGGATTTAACTTCTACCCAAAGTTCATCCATAAGTTTATTTATATTATCAGGTAAATTTATAAAAACTTGTGAGTTTTTCATTTTGCTTTCATCCGGATAAAATATTTTATTATTTTTTATTTCATTACTTAATTTGTTGTACGCTTCAGTATGCGGAGTTGAATATCCGGTTTTTTTTACGTTAGCCAAAGCTATATTCGTTTCACACATAAAGTTTATATATTTTTCAGCTTGAATTTTATGTCTTGAATTTTTAGGTATGCACATAGAATCAACAAATTTATTTGTACCGCTTTTCGGAATTACAAATCCGATATCTGAATTTGTTTTTAGAAGAGTTGCAGCATCTCCTGAATAATAAGGAGCCAAAACTGCTTCACCGTTACTCATTTTATCGAATATTTGATCCATAACATAAGCTTGTACCAATTTTTTTTGAATTATAAGCTGATTTGCCGCTTCTCGCCATGCTTGTGGATTAACAGTGTTAATGGAATAACCGAGTCGTAAAAGAGATATTGCAAAAGAATCACGAGCATTGTCAAACATGAGTATTTTATTTTTATATTTTTCATCCCAAAGTATATCCCAAGTTATCTCATCTTCGTTTTTTTGAATTTCACTTTTATTATAAAAAATACCTATCAATCCCCAAACATACGGTACAGAATATTTATTTTGGGGATCAAAATCTAAATTTTTAAAATCTGGACTTATAAATGAGTAATTTGGAATATTATCAAAATTCAAAGGTTCAAGCATATCGTTTTCAATAAGCCTTGAAACCATATAATCAGATGGGATTATAACGTCATAGTCCGCACCCCCACCTATTAATTTTGCAAAAAGTTCCTCGTTGTTCTGAAAAGTTTTATAATTTACTTTTATACCTGTTTTTTTAGTAAATTCTTTATTTACATCTAAAGTTCCGTCCACTCCGTTTGAAATAAATTCTCCCCAACTATACACATTTATAACATTATCATTTTCACTTTTTTTATCAGAGCAACCCGAAATAAATAGTGCGATAAATAAAATTAAAACAGAAAAATAAATTTTCTTTTTCAAAAATTTTAATCCCCCTTACACTAATACATTGGTTTTTTTGAAAATTTTTTATCTTTAACTTGCCTGATATTTATGACTATCAGTAAAACAAAAACAGACAAAAACATCAACGTGGATAAAGCATTTATTTCAGGGCTTACTATTTTTCGAGTCATTGAATATATTGCAATAGGTAACGTTTGTGTGGTACCTCCTACAAAATAGCTTATAACGAAATCATCTATCGACATAGTAAAAGACATTATCATTCCCGTAACAATTCCCGGCATAATCTGTGGGAGAACAACCTTAAAAAACGCTTTTACAGGGCTACATCCCAAGTCCATTGCAGCTTCATAAATATGAGAATCCATCTGTCTGAATTTTGGCATTACCGATAAAATTACATAAGGAAGACAAAAAGTTGTATGCGACAATATTAAGGTAAAGACTCCGGGTTTTAAAATACCGAAACTATTATATAAAAATACAAACAAAAGCATTAAAGAAACGCCAGTAACGATCTCAGGATTTACCATGGGTAAATTGGTAATATTTATCATCAGGCGTCTTGACCACTTTTTACTTTTGGAAATTCCAACAGCAGCTGCTGTACCTAAAACAGTCGCAATTACTGCTGAAACCGAGGCGATTAAAAGAGTATTGTAGAATGCACTTAAAATTTCAGTGTTTTCAAAAAGTCTTTCATACCACTTAAATGTAAAACCTGACCATACAACACGACTTTTAGAATCATTAAAGGAAAAAGTCATCAGGACAAAAATAGGAGCATACAAAAAAAGAAATATCAAACCCATATATACTTTGTTTAATAGTTTCAAATTTTTACCTCCCTACATTACAACAGTTTCATTGTCTGTGTCCAAAACGTTCATAATTCCCATGGTAATCATTATTATCACCATCAAAACCAAAGATATGGCTGAACCCATATGCGGATTATATGTATTTCCCAAAAACTGCATTTCTATTAAGTCTCCTATAACAAAAATTGAGCCTCCACCCAACATTTTTGAAATGATGAACGTACTTACAGACGGTACAAACACCATAGTAAACCCGGAAACGACTCCCGGAAGGCTCATGGGAAATACTACCTTGGTGAATACCTTAAATTGATTTGCACCCAAATCTTGTGCAGCTTCTACAACTTTATTATCTATTTTGCTTAAAACAGTATAAATTGGAAGTATCATATATGGTAAAAAATTATAAACCATCCCTAAAACTATAGCTCCAGGGGTATTTATCATATTAATTTTAGGCATTCCCATAAAAACAAGCAATTTATTGAGTAATCCATTGTATTCCAGTATGGTCATCCATGCGTAAGTTCTCAGCAAAAAACTTGTCCACATGGGAATCATCAACAGCATTATTATTACATTTTGGTGTTTTATATTTATTTTAGAGATAAAATAAGCCATGGGATATCCTAAAATCAAACATATTACGGTCGAAATTATTCCTAAAATTACAGATCTCATAAATACAGTAGAGTATCTTCCAACGTTTAGAATATTCTGCAAGGTTAAATCTCCGACAGGTGAAGTAATTGCAAATACAATCACAAGAACCAGCGGAACTATTACAAATATTCCCATCCAAATCACATATGGACAGAGTATCCATTTTCTTTTCAATGTTTTTCGCCTCATAATAAAATTTTTAATTTTTTTGATGTTGTTCTTCATAAAATTCATCACTAAATGCACTGTAATCCCCTATTTCCGAGGAATATGAAGATTTGTTCATAATATGTATGTCATCAGGAAAAATAACCATTCCTATTCTATCGCCTGGTTCTTGACTTTCTGTAGTTTGAATCATCCACTTAAATCCATTTACATCCACGATTATTTCATTATGAACTCCCTTAAATGTAACAGAAGTAACTTCTCCAGAAATATACCCGTTTTCAGGCGTAGTAACCTTTATATCTTCAGGTCTTATAACGACATCTATGGGCTTCATTTTTCCAAAGCCTTTGTCAATGCACTCAAATTCTCTGCCTGAAAATTTTACTCGATAGTCTTCAAGCATAATTCCATCAATTATGTTACTTTCTCCTATAAAATCAGCTACAAAAGCATTTTCAGGCTCATTATAGATGTCCTCCGGAGTCCCTATTTGCTGAATTTGACCTTTATCCATCACCACGACAGTATCGGACATTGATAATGCTTCCTCTTGGTCATGGGTAACCAAAATAAACGTTATACCGGTTTTTTGATGAATATTTTTTAGCTCAGCTTGCATATCTTTACGTAACTTTAAATCAAGTGCTCCTAAAGGTTCGTCAAGCAAAAGTACTTTAGGATTATTGGCCAGCGCTCGAGCAATAGCAACCCTCTGTTGCTGTCCTCCCGACAGTGAGTCTATGCTTCTATTTATGTAGTTGCTTAAATTCACCATTTTAAGCATTTCAGATACTTTTTTCTTTATTTCCTCTTCAGGTTTTCTCTGAATTCTCATTCCAAAAGCAACATTTTCATAAACATTGAGATGCGGAAACAAAGCATATTTTTGAAATATGGTGTTTACCTCACGTTTATGAGCAGGAACATTATTTATTTTCTTCCCTCTAAACAAAAGATTTCCGCTATCAGGAGTTAAAAAACCCGCAATAATACGTAAAGTGGTAGTTTTGCCACATCCTGAAGGTCCAAGAAGTGTAACAAATTCACCTTCCTTTATAGCTAAACTTAAGTCTTTGAGTATATTTTCATTATTAAAAGATATATTTATTTTTTCCAAAGATATTATTGATGAATCTATTTTTTTATACAATTTAAAATTCTCGCCACCTTACTTAAAAGTGTATGTGGTGCCTTTCGGAGTATCTTCGATTAGCACATTTTTTAATTTTAATTCATCCCGTATTTCATCGGCACGTTTCCAATTTTTTTGCATACGTGCTTGAGCTCTTTCATCAAGAAGTTTTTTTATTTCTTCTTCGGTAATGTCATTGTCATTATTTTTTTTCTCGTAAACTATTCCAAGTATTCCAGTAAATTTATTAAAAAATTCTAAAATCTTCATAATATCATTTTTATTATAATTATTTTTAGATAAAACGTCAGTGTTTATGTCTTTAACCATTTCAAAAATTACAGATAATGCATCTGCTGTATTTAAATCATCATTCATAAAATTTTCAAATTTTTTTCTATACTCATTTAATTTTTCGACAATTTCATCGGAACTATTTTCTTCTTTCGAACAATTTTCAAGTGCAAACCTTAAATTTTTCTTAAAAGTACGAAGTCTGTCCAAAGCAGCCTCACACTGAATGATAATATCTTCGCTGAAATTTATCGGATTACGATAGTGAGACGATATCATTAAGTAACGAATAGGTTCGTAACCATATTTTTCAGAAATTTCCCTTACAGTAAAAAAATTACCCAAAGATTTAGACATTTTTTGACTATTAATATTGATATATCCGTTGTGAAGCCAATAATTTGCAAATTTTACATCATTACAGCATTCACTTTGTGCAATTTCATTTTCATGATGCGGGAATATTAAATCTTGACCCCCACAATGAATGTCAATAGTTTTCCCCAAATATTTTTCAGCCATTGCAGAACACTCAATGTGCCACCCCGGACGACCTTTTCCCCACGGACTATCCCAAAACGGTTCTCCGGTCTTCGCTGCTTTCCATAAAGCAAAATCCAATGGGTCTTGCTTTATATCATCAATCTGAATTCGAGCACCCGAACGCAAATCATCCACGGATTGATGAGAAAGTTTTCCGTATTCACTAAATTTACGGGTCCTAAAATACACATCTCCATTTTCAGCACAATATGCGTATCCTTTTTTTATTAAAGTGTTTATTATGGAAATTATTTCATTTATATTTTCTGTTGCTTTTGGATGAAAAGTTGCTTTCTTTATGTTTAATCCTTTTGCATCTTTTTCGTACTCTTTTATATATTTTTTAGAAACAGTTATAAAATCACTGTTTTCTTCAATAGCTTTTTTTATTATTTTGTCATCTACATCGGTAAAATTTTGTACAAATGTAACTTTATATCCTAAATACTCTAAATATCTTCGCAAAACATCAAATACACACAGCGGTCGAGAATTTCCTATATGTATATAGTTATAAACAGTAGGACCACAAGCATAAATTTTAACTTCACCGCTATTAATCGGAATAAATTCTTCTTTTTTACGAGTCAATGTATTATAAAGTTTCATTTTACATTTCTCCCAACAAAAATATTCTAATCTACCTTTATGTATTTGTAATTTTTTAATACATAAATGATCCCCGAAACCACTGAAAGTGCTACTGAAATCCAAATTAATACATTTTTAACAATGTAAGGCAAAAATAAATTGATATCAAATAAACTTCCACACGATTGTATAGACAAAATAAATATTAGTGTCAACATTTGACTGATAGTTTTAAGTTTTCCCCACATATTTGCAGAAACAATTTTTTTACTATCCTCTAAAATCAAAAATCTGATTGATGTTACGATAAATTCACGACAAACTATTAATACAGTTGCCCAAGTTGGAACAATCCCTGATGCAGTAAAACAAATAAACACCGAAACAACTAATATTTTATCTGCAAGAGGGTCCATTATCTTTCCGAAATTAGTTATAATTCCATTTTTTCTGGCTATGCGTCCGTCCAGTCTATCGGTGTAGGACGCTATTAAAAAGACCAGCAATGCATATAAATAATGATTTTCTAATCCCTTACATATAAGAAAAAACACAATAACCGGAACTAAAAAAATTCTAAAAACTGTAAGTTTATTTGGTAAATTCACTTGTTTTTCCTCTAATCCATATAATCTTTTGTATTGATAACAGAATTTATCTGACTCCAACTATATCCAAGTCTTTGCAAAGCATTTAAAGCTCTACGTTTTATTTTTTCGTCATCCAAACACAAATAACGCTTCGCTTGCATAAATTTTCTTATATTATTTTCCTCATCTATGTCGATGTCTTCGATAGCCTCTGAAATTATCGATTTATCTACACCTTTTTTTGAAAGTTCATATTTTATACGATTTATTGAATAATATTTTAAACAAGATAATTCTCTTGCATATGCCTTAGAAAATTCCAAATCATTTACAAGTCCCAGCTCTTCCATTTTATCAGCTGCATACTGTGCAGATTCCACTGTAGACCTCAATTTAATTTTATTTTCTAATTCTTTTTTCGAATGAGCTCTGAAAGACAAAAGCCTTAACGCCTTCTCTTTTGCCTTGTGATGATCAGAGTCGGCGTTGACTTTTTTTAAAATTTCTTCGTCAAGATAATCTCCTACTTTCAGTTTGCTTTTCAAAAAAACTTCGGGAGATAAACTCGTTAAATAATTATTATCAGCGTATATTAAAATATTACCTTTTTTACTCTTTTCTATTTTAGTAATAATCATAAAAGTTCTCTCTCCACACAAAAAATAAATTATTCATCATCTTCTTTGTCGGATTTCAATTCTGACTCTGAAACAAGAGTTTCAGCTTCGGTATTTCTTGCCATAGATGGCCTGGAATATATAGTATTTGCGCTTTCTCTGACTTGCTTCTCAATATTCGATGCAAATTCAGGATTTTCTCTCAAAAATTCTTTTGTTTTATCTCTACCTTGTCCTATTTTTTTATCCCCATAAGCAAACCAGGAACCACTTTTTTGAATTATATCAAGTTTTACGGCTAAATCAAGAATTTCCCCTTCACGAGATATACCTTGTCCATACATAACGTCAAATTCAGCTTCCCTAAATGGAGGAGCTATTTTATTTTTTACCACTTTTGCTCTTGTTCGGGAACCTATCATTTCTCCGTTTGACTTCAAAGTTTCAATTCTTCTTATGTCTATACGAACTGAAGAATAAAATTTCAACGCACGTCCTCCGGGAGTTACTTCCGGATTTCCAAACATAATTCCAACTTTTTCACGAAGTTGATTTATGAATATTGCAACACAGTTAGACTTGGAAATTGCACCCGCTAACTTTCTGAGAGCTTGAGACATAAGTCTCGCTTGAAGTCCGACATGAGAATCACCCATCTCCCCTTCTATTTCTGCTCGTGGAACCAATGCTGCAACAGAGTCGACAACTATGACGTCTATAGCTCCCGAACGAACTAAAGATTCAGTTATTTCAAGAGCTTGTTCGCCTGTATCAGGTTGAGAAACAAGAAGTGAATCTATATCTACTCCGAGATTGGAAGCATAAACCGGATCCAGAGCGTGTTCAACGTCTATAAATGCAGCATTGCCACCACTTTTTTGACCTTGTGCAATACAGGAAAGTGCTAAAGTTGTTTTACCGGAAGATTCAGGTCCGTAAATCTCGATAATTCTTCCTCTGGGCAAACCTCCTATTCCAAGAGCTATATCCAAAGAAAGTGATCCAGTGGAAATAGCGTCTACATGCATAGTTTCATTTTTTCCAAGCTTCATTACGGCTCCTTTGCCGAATTGCTTCTCAATTTGTCCCAGTGCTGTTTCTAAAGCTTTATTTTTATCAAATGCCATGTTTTCCTCCTGATTTTTTAAATTTTAAGTAATTTTAATCTTTCCACTGCTTCAAAAGTTTTCTCATGACTTCCAAATGAAGAAATTCTAAAAAATCTTTCACCATTTGGTCCGAATCCAGAACCTGGTGTCCCAACTATTTCAGCATTTTTTAATAGGTAGTCAAAAAACTCCCACGAGGACATCTTATGTGGACATTTAAGCCAAATATATGGTGAATTTTTTCCACCGATATTCCAGATATTAAGTTCATCTAACGTTTCTGAAATCAGCTTTGAATTTTTTTTGTAATAAGAAATACATTCAGAAATTTCATTTTGAGCTTCTTTTGAGTACACAGCTAAAGCCGCTTTTTGAGTAATATAAGAAACACCATTAAACTTAGCCGATTGACGCCGCATCCAAATATCTCCGACTTTCACATCATCAACCTTTAGTTCAGAAGGAATTACCATATATGCACATCTAACACCTGTAAATCCGGCATTTTTAGAAAAAGAACATATTTCTATGGCGCATTCTCTTGCTCCGTCTACTTCAAAAATACTGTGAGGAAGATTTTCGTCTTCCACAAATGATTCATAAGCGGCATCAAACAATATTATTGCCCGATTTTCAAGTGCATAATCCACCCATTTTTTTAATTGATCTTTCGTATAAACTGCACCTGTAGGATTATTAGGCGAACAAATATAGATCAAACTTGGTTTAATTGTTTTATCCGGCATAGGTAAAAAATCATTATCTTTTTTAGCATTTAAGTAACAAACTTTTCTTCCGAACATTATATTTGAATCTACGTAAACGGGATATGATGGATCGGGAATCAAAGCATATCCGTCCGCAGAAAATATTTCCTGAATGCATGAAGAATCACTCTTTGCTCCATCAGATACATAAATTTCATCAGAATTTATATTTACTCCGTAAGTTTTATAGTGTTCTGCTATTGCTTTACGTAAAAACTCATATCCTTCTTGAGGGCCGTATCCGTGAAAAGTATTTGAACAAGACATTTCGTCAACAGCTTCATGCATTGCTTTTATAACACTTGTGCACAGTGGACGTGTTACATCTCCAATACCCAGTTTTATAATATCTGCTTGAGGATTTTCTTGAGTGTACTCTCTCAGCTTGCGTTCAATGTCTACAAAGAGATAATTTTTACTAAGATTGTTAAAATTTTTATTAATTTTTAACATAAATCATTCTCCGATTTACTTTATTTTTTAATGACTTGAAGCCTGAACAAATTCTCTAAATAAGGGATGTGCATAATTTGGTCTGCTCTTAAATTCAGGATGGTACTGTACTCCGACAAAGAATTTGTGATTTTTCAATTCAATAGCTTCTACCAACACACCATTCGGAGAAAGACCAGTAATTCTCATACCATTATCTTCAAACAATTTTCTGTAATCATTATTGAATTCATATCTGTGACGGTGGCGTTCTGATACTTCTAATTTTCCATAACTTCTGTGCATCAAGGAATCTTCTTTTATTTGGCAAGGATAAGCCCCTAAACGCATTGTTCCACCCTTTTGAGTTTTGTTTTTTTGATCTTTCATAAGGTGAATCACAGGATTTTGGCTTTCTGGATCGAATTCTTCAGAATTAGCATCGCTCAGTTTAAGTACATTTCTGGCAAATTCGATTGCAGCAGCTTGCATCCCTAAACATATTCCTAAATAAGGAACATTGTTCTCTCGAGCATATTTGACTGCAGTAAGCTTTCCTTCGATTCCTCTACCACCAAATCCTCCCGGTACTAAAATTCCATCGCAATCTTTTAAAAGTTCATCTACAGTATATTCGGTAACTATTTCTGAATCTATCCACTTTATTTCCACATCAGTACCTGTTTCAAATCCCGCGTGATTTAAAGCTTCGGCAACAGAAAGATATGTATCATGAAGCTTTACATATTTTCCGACTAAAGCTATCTTTGCTCTTCTTGGACGATTATCAATTCTTTGAAGCATCTTATTCCATTCAACTAAATCACATGGAGGACAATTTATGTGGAGTTCACGACAAACAATATCGGAAAAATTGCTTTGCTCTAACATAGAGGGAGCGTGATACAATGACGCAACAGTTGTATTCTCGATAACACAATCAGGTTTTACGTTGCAAAACAGAGAAATTTTTTCTCTTATACTATCTCCTATCGGCTCATCACAACGTGTTACTATTATATCTGGATTAATTCCCAAAGAACGAAGTTCTTTTACAGAGTTCTGAGTAGGTTTGGACTTGTATTCCCCGGAACTGCTTATATAAGGAATAAGCGTGACATGAATAAAAATACAATTTTCTTTACCGACTTCCAAAGAAACTTGTCTTATTGCTTCTAAGAACGGTTGACTTTCTATATCTCCCGTCGTTCCGCCGATTTCTGTAATTACTACATCTGCTTTAGAGGTTTTTCCCACTGAATATATAAATTTCTTTATTTCATTGGTTATGTGAGGAATTACTTGAATTGTATCTCCAAGGTATTCTCCATTTCTTTCTTTCTGAAGAACGTTCCAATAAACCTTTCCGGTTGTAAGATTTGAATATTTATTTAAATTTTCATCAATAAATCTTTCATAATGCCCCAAATCCAAGTCTGTTTCGGCACCATCTTCAGTAACAAATACTTCACCGTGCTGATATGGACTCATTGTACCCGGATCTACGTTTATGTACGGATCAAGTTTTTGTGCCATTACTTTAAGCCCTCTTGATTTGAGCAAACGTCCGAGTGATGCTGCGGTTATTCCTTTTCCAAGCCCCGAAACTACTCCACCTGTTACGAAAATATATTTTGTCATACTTCAATTTCTCCTTCAAAAACTTTTATTGCATTTCCAGTTAAAAATACTCCCTTATCGGAATAATTAACAATTAATTTACCTCCACGTAAATGTACGGCAACATCTTTACCTTTTTCACAAAGGCCATTTTCGGTAGCCGCTACAACGCTCGCACATGCACCACTACCACATGCAAGAGTTTCTCCGCTTCCTCTTTCCCAAACTCTCATTGTTAAATTTTCCGAATCCACTTTACTAACGAACTCTACGTTTACACCCTCTGGGAAAATCCTATGAGAAGATAATTTAGAACCGATTTCCTTAACGCTTGCCGAATAAACTTCATTGCAAAATATAACGCAGTGAGGATTTCCCATAGACACACACGTAATGTTGTAAGTATCTGAATTTACAGTAACAGGTTCATTTACAACCTTTTCTTTTTCGGAAATTATCGGTATGTTTGCGGGATTTAAATCAGCCTTTCCCATATCTACTTTTATCATAGATTCATTGCCTGAATTTTCCAATATATCTGCAGTCTTTACTCCACTCAAAGTTTCTATTTTTATATTGGTTTTACTTTTTGTCATTCCGGAATCGTAAAGATATTTTGCAACACACCGTATTCCGTTGCCACACATCTTACCCTCACTTCCGTCTTTATTAAAAATTCTCATCTTTGCACACGCAACATCAGACGGACATATTAAAATTATTCCATCGCCACCGATACCATAACGTCGGTCAGATAAATTCATACTTAACTTCTCTGGGTCGTCTACGTTTTGATTAAAACAATTTATATAAATATAATCGTTTCCACACCCATGCATTTTAGTGAATTTGATTCTCATAAAAGGCCTCCAGATAATTCTTATCATAAGCTTTTATTTTATATCAAAAGCAAATCAATTACAATAGTTTAACAATTTAAAATCTTGTTTTAACACAAAAATCAAAGCCACGACCTTGCTAACATGCAAGACCCTGACTTTAAGCACTTTTTGCGTTCAACGCTTAAACATCACCTTTATGAGAAGGTTTTACACCTCTGAATTTGGTTTTATTTCCAAATTCTTTCATTTTTTCCTCACTGAGTTTTTTAAACTTAGACATCATTTCTTCAAAATTGTTTTTGGAAGAATAGTTATTTGAAACAGAAAAACTTTCACGCTTTGGTACAAAAGAATCAGCTGGTTTTTCATTTGGTTCAGCCTGTTTCATTGAAAGTTCAATTTTTCCTTTGTTATTTATTCCTAATATTTTGACTTTTACGGTTTGTCCTTCTTTTACGTAATCTCCTACTTCCTTTACGTAATTATTCGACATTTCTGAAATATGAACCAATCCCGTTTTTCCATTCTCAATTTCCACAAAAGCTCCGAAATTAGCTATCCCCGTAACTTTTCCTTCTACTACTTCTCCTACTTCCACATTCTTGCTTTTCATTGATTCTTCAACCCCAAAGCCCATAAAAAATTAAATTCCTTCCTTAAAAATATTTTAAACTTAAACTTCATTCTGCAACATTTTCAAAAACTCTTCTATCAGGCTTCCCACCTTTTGGATTTTCTGAGTCTGTTGCACTTTTTATTTGATTTTTTATATCTTCTGATTTACTTTTTTCAATCGCTATCTGCTCATTCAGTTTATTTAATTCATCACTCTTTATCTTTATTTTTATCTGTTGATTGATAAATAAACATATAATATAAGCTATAATAGATAACAAAAATAATTTTATTATCATTTTTTTGCCTTTTCTGGCAGTAAACTTCATTCTCACAATGTACTTCCTTTTTGATCAAAATCTTTAACTATAAATGAATTATGTACCATATTCGGATATAAATTCAAAAGATTTTTTAAATTTTATATTCAAATGATAAAATTATTATAAATATTAAAAAGAAAAATGTCAATTATTGTCTTTAGAATTTATTTTAATTTTTATTTTATCTACAAAATTACTTATTCTATTATTAAAATAAGTAACTATTTTTTCAGAACTTCTATAAACTAATTCACCAATCGTTAAATGGTAAGCTATCCAACCGATCCCTTCTCCAGCCAAAATATAAAATCGTGCCTCTCCTTTATTCATTCCCAGAACAAAAAGAAAAGTTACCACTCCGCTTATTATAAAATAAATAACGTCTTGTATAAAAATTCCTATATATCGGTGGTTTATCATCATTCTGAATATTCGAAATAAATCATATAATGCTCCAAGCCCTACTCCCAAAATGCAAGAATAACCAAAAACCGATATTTGAGATATTAGAATACTATTCACAAACTTTTCACCTTTGCTTTTTACTTGAATATTTTAGAGAAAAATCCTCCACATGAATCATTTGTTTTATCCGAGTAATTGAGTGACGAAATTTTTCCCATAACTTCAAGTTCTCCAAGTTCCAAATTAAGTTTTTTTATATTCAAATTCTCACCTTTTATTGTCAATTGACCCATATCAGTGTAGACAACTATAGATTTATCATCATAACTGTCTATTTCAGATACACCGCTTACTAAAAGCTTTTTTCTGTTATCAAGGGTAAGACAATGTGGTATTTTAGATGATTTTATACATTCTTCTTTAATCATACACATATCTCCTAAATAAAAATTTTATTACTTTAATGTGTATGACAGTAAAGCCCATAATTAGTACTATCAACAATTGCTGATGTATTGAGCCGCTTTCATTATTCCTATTTTAGAAGCGTAAAAATTAGTTCCACCCTGAAGCCAAACCGTATAAGGAAATTTCAAAGGTCCGTCTGCAGAAAGTTCTATAGAAGAACCAGAAGTAAATGTACCGGCAGCCATAATTACTTGATTTTCGTATCCAGGCATATCCCAGGGTTCCGGAGAAACATATGAATCTATCGGAGATCCCGCTTGAATTCCTTTGCAGAAATTCACTAAATTTTCCGAAGTTCTTAGAACTACAGATTGTACAATGTCACAGCGATGTTCGTTGTACTTAGGATAAACTTCATATCCTAATATTTCAAATAAAGCTGAAGCAAAAACTGCACTCTTTAGAGCTTCTCCAACGACATTGGGTGCATTGTAAATTCCCATAAACAGCTCTCGATTGATTCCTAAAGTGGCTCCTATTTCTTTTCCTATTCCCGGAGCAGTTAGTCTATACGAACACTGTTCGATTAAATCTTTTCTTCCTGCGATATAACCTCCAGTAGAACATATTGCTCCACCGGGATTTTTTATAAGAGAACCAACTATTAAATCGGCACCTATTTCGCAAGGTTCTTTTTCTTCGACAAATTCACCGTAACAATTATCTACCATAATTATAATACCGGGATTTATATTTTTTACAAAAGAAATTATTTCTTCAATTATGGAAATGCTTAAAGAGTCTCTCAAAGTATATCCACGAGAACGTTGTATGTATAACATTTTGAAATTTTTATTCAGAAGTTTGGTTTTAATATCATTAAAATATTTTTCTTTATTGTTGTCTAATTCTACCGAATCAAATTCTATTCCAAAATTTTTAAGAGAACCCATGTTCTTTCCTTTGCAACCGATTACATCTTCAAGAGTATCATAAGGTTTACCGGTGACACTTAAAAAACTTTCTCCTGGACGCATAACGCCGAAAAGAGCAGTTGTAAGAGTATGCGTACCACTCACAAAATTATGTCGTACAAGCGCATCTTCACACTTAAATATATCAGCAAATAATTCATCAAGTTTTTCTCTTCCACGGTCATTATATCCGTAACCGGTGGTTCCGTTAAAATGACTTTCACTTACTTTGCAATTTATAAACGATTTTAAAACTTTTTGCTGATTGTATTCTTTTATTTTTTCAATTTCTTTAAACTTTTCTTCGCACATTTTCAGTGCTTTAGATGAAGCTTCAAAAATTTTTCCATTAAAACTAAAAATTTTAACAATCTCCTTTAACATCAAGTTATATAATTATTAAATCATAAACCAATGAAAAAATAAACATAATAAAATTTGATCTAATATATTATTTTTCATAAAAATAAGATCTGTTTTCTTGCTTAAGAGTTTTAAGATCCAAAATCCCTTTTTCGTGTGCCCCCACTTTACCTTTTATTATTTCTTTTGCTGTAAGAACTTTGTAATCCATATCTTCTTTTGAACCAAGTGAAATATCTATTCTGTCATCATAGTTTACAATAATATCCTCAGGATTTGATAGATCAATTCGTCTAATTAAATTTAAGTCTTTACTTTTAAATATTTTTATAATTTCAGTAATTAATTTTTCCGTTTCCTCATTTTCATATTTTATTTTTTCCCCTTGAACCGAACAAGAACTGATTCCTTCCACTTTCACAAGTTCAGAAAATTTTTCATCAGAATTTTCTAAAACTTTACCATACTCACTTATAACCAAATATTCTCCCTGAATATTGAGGCAATACATTGGATGTGCACCTTCGACAAGTATATCTATTTTATTTGGAATTTGTTTTTTTATTTTAACTTTTTCAACATAAGGCAATTCAGAAAATATATTTGCTTCTGAATTTGCGGAATTCACTGCTAAAAGACTGTCATATAATTTTATTCCACTTGAATTTTTTATTTCAGTGCTGCTATATATTGTTTCTCCTTCTACTGAAATTTCTTTGACTATTAAAAATTTGTACAAAACAAAATAAATTGAAAAGCATAAAAAAGCCAAAACGAACAAACAAGAAAATATAAGGACAAACCTTCTACTCCAAAGTCGGAACGTTTTTGCTTTTTTTAAATTTTTTTTATATCTACTACGTTTGTTTGATTTTTTTAATTCATTTTTTTTCAGAGCTTTTCTATCCACGAATTTTACACCTCATACTCTTTTTACACAGGCTCCTATTTTTTTCAAATTTTCTTCTATTTTTTCGTATCCTCTGTCAATATGTCTGAGACCTGAAATTTCAGTAGTTCCTTCAGCACCCAAAGCTGCCACTATAAGTGCTGCTGCTCCACGCAAATCAGAAGCAGTAACTTTCGCTCCGGAAAGTCTTTTTACTCCCTCCACAACAGCTACCTTATCCTCAACTTTTATATCTGCCCCCAACCTTAAAAGTTCTCCGACATGCTTATATCTGTTGGAAAAAATATTTTCAACGAAAACACTTGTTCCGTCTGCAATGGCAGTCATAGCCATTATAGGAGCTTGAGCATCTGTTGGAAACCCGGGATACGGCATAGTTCTTATCAGTCGATTAAAATACGGTCTTGCAGGTGAATCTATTTTTATTTTATTTTTATCAAGTGTTCTTATTATACATCCTGCTTCTTCAAATACTGGAATTACCGAACTTATATTATCCTCTATAACATTATGAATTACAAGACTGCTTGCTGTCGATGCAGCTGCTGCCATATATGTTATGGCCGCTATACGATCCGGAATTACAGTATGTTCTGCTCCGTGAAGATTTTTCACTCCGTCAATAACAATTGTTCCGTCGTAAGAATATTTTATTTTTGCTCCACATTTGTTTAAAAAATTTATAAGGTCAATAATTTCAGGTTCTTTGGCTGTATTTGTAAGTACGGTTGTACCACGGGCAGTAGTAGCAGCCAAAATAAGATTTTCCGTTGCACCAACGCTCGGAAACGACAAAGCTATATTACATCCGCACAGTCCTCTTCCAACATCACATTCCAATGATCCGTGACTTTCACTTATTCTCAACCCCATTTGTCTAAGTCCATCCAAATGTAAATCTATAGGTCTTGGACCCAATTCACATCCACCGGGTAGAGAAAGTTTAGCTTTTCCGACAGCAGCCAAAAGAGAACCTAAGAATATTATAGATGATCTCATCTCTCTCATCAAGAAATCCGGGATATCACTTTTTGAAATATTTTTGGAATTAACTGTAAAAATTCCATTTTCAAAAGAAGAATCACATCCCAAGTAATTAAGGATTTTACTCGTAACTCTTACGTCTGAAATATCAGGGCAATTTTTTATGACGCATTCATCTTTGCACATTATACTGGCAGCTAAAATCGGCAAAATACTGTTTTTTGCTCCCTGAACTTCCACTTCTCCTCCTAAACGCCGAGAACCCTCGATAACTAATCTTGACACTCACCATTCACCTCTCTAAAAGTTATAACTTAATTAAATGCAATTATATTTGCACAAAAACAGTTCATATAAATATGTTATTCCGAGAAGCTCGTCCGGTGATAATATTTAATATAATAAATATATGTTTAACCAGCTTGACTTTATTACAAATAAAGTTATTCTATTTTTATAAGATAATTTTATATAAATTGATGGAGGAATATTTTGAAAATAAAAATAAACGGTAAAATAATTTTTAACATTATAACTTTGCTTATTCCACTTGGTTTCATAGTGTATTTTTTAACTTCTGAAAACGGATTTATCGATTTGATGGAAAATGCCGAAAAATTCAATTGGTGGTGGATAATTGCAGGTATAACTTTTCAACTTTTGAATGTAGTTATGGATGCATATATACTGTTCAAATTTACTCATAATTACGACAAGAATTACACTTTTGTTAAATCTCTTAAAACTACTGCAGTAGGTCAATTTTTCAGTGTAATAACTCCGGGTGCCGTTGGCGGACAACCTATGCAACTTTACTGCATGAAAAAACAAAATATCGATACCGGTGTGGCATCATCTTCTTTGGTTCAAAAATTTTTAGTGTATCAAACAACGATAACTTTTTACAGTTTGATCTCAATGCTTTTTAATCTAAACATTTTTAGCGGAAGTATGAGCGGAGCAATAATGAGTCTTGCAGCTTTTGGATTTGCATCTCATGCTCTCGTTATAGCTTTTGTATTCATGTTTTCTTTTAATAAAAAGCTTACAACTTCTATAATAAATTCATGTTTTAACTTTTTGGCAAAAATAAAAATAATAAAAAAACCGGAAGAAAAATCAGATAAAGTTAAAATTCAACTCGAATATTTTCATCAAAGCAATAACCAATTGTATAAAAACAAAAAAATGTTAATATTAATATGTTTTTTTACAATAATTCAACTTACTCTCATTTTTGCAATCCCTTACACAGTCTATAGAGCGTTTAATTTTTACGGAGCAAATATATTCGATATGATAACAGGTCAAGCATTCGTTACAATGGTATCCTCATTTATGCCATTACCTGGAGGTTCTGGAGCGGCTGAAGGAAGTTTCTACGTTTTTTTTGAAATGTTTTTTACTCCAAACACAATAAAATCTGCTATACTTGTCTGGAGAATAATAACTTATTTCATGAATATAGTAATATTTGCCCCTTTTGCAAGAATTGGAAATATATCAGAAACAGCCAAAACACTGGAAAATATATAAGGAGAATTTAAAGTATGTCTAATCCGGCAATAAGTTTGGTGATGCCAGTATATAATGTTGAAAAATATCTAAAAAGAGCCTTGGAATCCGTTCAAAATCAAACTTTTAAAAATTTTGAATTGATTATAGTAAACGATGGTTCGACTGATGGAAGTACACGCATAGCGGAATTTTTTTGTGAAAAAAATAAAAACTTTATTTTGATAAACCAAGAGAATCAAGGTCCGTCCGTAGCGAGAAATACCGGTCTGAAAATTTGCCGTGGAGATTATATCGGATTTATGGATAGTGATGATTATCTTGAACCTGAGTTTTTGGAATATCTTTATAATGCTGCGATTGAAAACGATGCCGATATTGTTTGCTGCAATTTTAATTTATATTATCCTGAAAAAAAGCTTAAAATTTATATGCCTTTTACATCTTTTCCGGGCGTATATTCAAAGACAAAAGCCTTGAGAAAATTAATTTTAGATATGGGAATTCATTATTTTGTGTGGAACAAGCTTTCGAAAAGAGAGTTATTTTTCGATAATAATCTTACTTTCGATAAAATGTACTTCGAAGATATCTCAACTTCTCCCAAATTGTTTTATTATGCTGATAAAATAGTTCTTCTCGGAAAAGCGCTTTATAATTACACCAGCAGAGATACCAGTATTTTACATTCTATGAATGTAGTAAAAATAAATGATTTTATAAAATCACTGGGAGTAATAAGAAATTTTTTAGAAAACGAAAAAGTTTACAAAAATTATAATACTCACGTTTGGATCTACGCTCAACGAGTAAAATTAGTAAGTTATTATTATATTTTAATGTTGCACGCAAAGGCAATGAACTTTAAAGGATTTTTGGAAAATATAAATTCGGCAACGAAATCAATTGATTACTTTTCAGGAAACCTTTTTGAACCCATAAATTCTATAAATGTTCCGGAACTTACTCATCCAATTAATGAACCAAAAAAAATTACCAAAATTAAAAAAATTAAGAAAACCAAGAAAAAATAAAACGGTATTATAAGAATTTTTCGGCAAATAATATTTCCATGGAAAATTCAAATATTCAAACTAAAAAAATTTCTGATTCCAAATTAATAAAAAACATAAAAAAATGCGCCGGAACTATTTTTGCTCTGATTTCGGCGTCTATTTTGGTGTATTTTTGTTTGTGTGATAATAATTTAATCAATTTGATAAATATCATTCCAGAACTAAATATGTTTTGGATAATTATAGCGTTCTGTTCTCTATGTCTATATTGGATATCGGAAAGTTTAATAGTTAAAGAAATAACAAAATTATTATGTTACAGAAAATATCCTAAATTATTTTTTTTCAAAATAGCACTAATAGGACAATATTTTAACTCAATAACGCCACTTGGAATAGCAGGACAACCTATGCAAATTTTAGAATTGTGTAAAAATTCAATACCTAAATCAACCGCAATACTCATAACTACACGAAAATTTTTTGTTTATCAATCCTGTTTGAATCTATACTCTATCATTTGCGGAATATTCTACTATGGAACTATGAAAGTAAATTGTCCCGAAATAATATGGATGATGTGGATTGGTTTGATATGTCAATGTTTTTTTATATTTTTGATATTAATTTTTTCCATAAATAAAAATATAATTTTAAAAACATCAGAATTTATTATATATATACTATATAAATTAAAATTAATAAAAAATCAAAATGCAATAGCTCAATCTATAGAAAATAATTTAACTTCATTTATCCAAAATAATAAAATTTTAAGTAAGAACAAAAAAACAAATATCAAAATTTATTTACTTACATTTTTACAAATTACATTCTTATTTATGATACCTTTTTTTGTTTTTAAATCATTTAATCATGATTCTTTCCCGATTATTCAAATAATCTGTGCGCAATCTACAATAAATACTATATCTTCATTCAACCCATTTCCCGGAGCTGCCGGAACGGCCGAGAAAAGTTTTGTAACACTATTCTCAGTTTTCTTTACAATTCAAGAAATCGGAAAAGCGATGTTACTTTCCCGATTTATAAGTTGTTATTTTACTATATTAGTAGGCACAGTATGTAGCAAATTAATATTTAAAAATAATAAAAATTAAATCCTCAAATCAACAAGCTTATGATTTTCTTTCGGAGCCACTTCCAAACTTACATCACTACCTACATTTATTCCTTCGCTGTTCAAGTAATATACAGAAGTTTGAATTGCTAAAGCAGGAACATTATTATGGGAACTAAGATGAGAAAGTATTATATTTTTAGTTCCATTATTAACTAAAAACGGTAAAAATTTTCCACTCGTTTCATTTGATAAATGACCACTGTCAGATAAAATTCTTCTTTTCAAATAATAAGGGTAAGGACCATTTTGAAGCATCATAACATCGTGATTCGATTCTAATATAACAGTATTACAACCTATCAATGCATCTTTAACTTCATTAGAAATGTATCCTAAGTCCGTACATATCGCAATTTTTTCACCCGACTTATCCGTAAATACATACCCAAATCCATCACAACAGTCATGAGATATTGAAAAAGTTTTTACAGATATGAATTCTAAATCTGTTTCATTTTTTTTTAAAATGTTGCATAATTTACCATCAAAAATTATATTTTTTTTCCTAATCGAACCGATTGTACCTTCTGAGCCGTATACTTTAAATTTATGTTTGGATGTAAGAACTTTCAAAGCTGAAATATGGTCATTGTGTTCATGTGTAACAAAAACAGAATCAATGTTACATATGTCTATATTATTTTCGGATAAAATATTTTCTATTTGTTTTGTACTTCTTCCGGCATCAACCAGTATTCCCTTTCTATTCGAAAATTCTATATAAACAGAATTACCACTGCTTCCACTAAACAAAGGGCATACTCTGATCATCTCGAATTCACGCTCCATATGCAAAAGCGAAAATAACTCCAAGACTTCATCACAAACCCGCCACTTCATTTTCTTCAGTTTTACAAGAAACTCGTTTTATATGAGCTCCCAAATTCACAAGTTTCTCCACTATATCTTCGTATCCTCTTTCAATATGTTGAATTTCTTCGACGGTGGTTTGACCTGAAGCGGCCAATCCGGCAATTATCAAAGCTGCACCTGCACGCAAATCGGTAGCTTTTACAGGAGCTCCTTGTAATTTTTTAACTCCCTCTATTACCGCAACTTTCCCGTCAACTGAAATTTTTGCTCCCATCCTGTGCAATTCTTCAACATATTTAAACCTATTGTCCCAAACGGCTTCATTTACCATACTTGTTCCTTCAACGGTTGATAACAACGCTGTTATTTGTGGCTGCATATCTGTAGGGAATCCAGGATGCGGCATAGTTTTTACATTACATTTTTTCAATGGTTCATCGCAGTAAACTCTTATTGAATCATTATATTCTTCAAATTTTACACCCATTTCTTCGAGCTTAGCCGTTATAGATTCCAAATGTTTAGGGATAACATTTTCTACCACAATATCTCCCCTTGTGGCAGCAGCAGCAGCCATATATGTTCCTGCTTCAATCTGATCGGGAATAATTGAATAAGTTACACCTCTCAATTTTTTCACACCACGAACTTTTATAACGTCCGTTCCTGCACCAATGATATCCGCACCCATACAGTTTAGAAAATTTGCTAAATCTACTATATGAGGTTCTTTCGCAGCATTTTCTATTACCGTAATTCCGTCTGCTTTTACCGCTGCAAGCATTATGTTTACCGTTGCACCTACGGAAACAACATCAAGATAAATATGAGTTCCAACGAGTTTTTCACACTGAACTTTTACCATTCCATTTTCTAATGCGTATTCTGCTCCCAGAGCTGCAAAGCCTTTTAAATGTTGGTCTATAGGTCTAAGTCCAAAATTACATCCACCCGGTAAATAAACATATGCTTCAGAAAATTTACCTAAAAGTACTCCTAAAAGGTAACATGAAGCTCTCATATTTCTCATTAAATCACAAGGTGCCGAAGATGACGACATTTTACGTGGATCTATCTCTATCGTATTCTTATTTACTAATTTTATCTTTGCACCCATATCGCTTAAGATTCTGCACATAAGTGTTATATCTCTTATATTTGGTACATTTTCAATTCTGCAAACTCCATCTGAAAGCGCAGCCGCAGGTAAGATTGCTACTGCCGCATTTTTTGCTCCACTTATGGAAACTTTTCCTTTTAATTTTTGCCCTCCGGATATTATTATTTTATCCAAAGTGCCACACCTCTCATCTATAATAATCTGTAAATCAATTTTTTAAATATTATCTTAATTATGTGTCTCTATATTATTTTATCCATATATTCATAGAAAAAATTATAATTTATAACAAAATTTATATTACAACTTTTGGAAAATTGTTTAATTGTATTCATCGTTTTCATCAGTATCGGTATCTTTCGTAGAATTTGATGAAGTTTTTTCTTTATATGGATAAGACTTAGACTTCTTTACATTACCTGAAGATGCATCAAAATCTACATCATAAACTCTATATGGCATTCCATCTAAATTTACATTTACGGTTTTCTTTCCTGTTGTTCCTTTCAGATAAATTGAATACGTCCCATTATACGACGGAACAACTTTTTTATTATCCTCCAATACCCCGTTTACGTAGTACGAAAGAGTAATTTCATGGTTAACGTTAGACGGCAAATCGACGGATATTTCGAAATTTTTTTCTCTCTTTACTCCCGAACTTACCGTTAATTTGACTACAGAATCTTTTCCTACCGATATTCCCGGAAGCGGATCTGTTGAAATTACTGTATCTTTAGGTTTGTCACTGCTCTCAGAATTTATATTATCTGACACTTTAAGTCCTGCCGAAACCAAGTCATTTTTTGCAGCCGTCAAAGACTTATTAAGAACGTCGGGTACAGTCACCTTTTCATCAGCCGGCCCTTTACTTACATAAATTCTTACTGTCGAATTTGATGGAACTTTACTTCCCTCTTGTGGATCTACATTACACACGATACCTTGAGCGGTTTCTTCATCCACTACCATCAAAACTTCACTTTTTAACCCTGCATTAGAAATTTTGGATTTGGCAATGTCTTCCGAAAGCCCTTTAACTGTGGGAACTGCTACCAATACTCCAGAACTGTTTACTTTTAGTACTATCGTAGAACCTTCTTTAATTTTTTTCGAATTAGGAAGTGGATCTTGCTCAATTATTACTCCCTCTTCTTTCGATGAATCATAAACAGATTCTATTTTCCACACAAATTTATACTCTGGATTATTTTGCACATCTGACAGCTTCATACCTACAAAATTCGGAATATCCACATCTTTTGCCGAATTCTTTCCGCAAGAACTGAACATTGTGATAAAAATAAATATCAATGCAAAAATTCCTACCGCAGCTGCGATTCCTCCTGCAATGAGCCCGGCTTTAGCCTGTTTTTTCTTCTCACTTTTATGATCATAATCATCATCATAGTTGCTTTTTTTCTTGCCGACTTCATTTATATCGTTAACGTATTTTGTGGGATTATCGTCAACGAAGTATTTATAATTAAATTTTATATCTGGATTATTTTGTATTTTTTCGATATCTTGTTCCATTTCTTCTGCCGAAGTGTAGCGATTAGCTGGAATTTTTTCCATAGCGTGAAGAGTTATTTGTTCGAGACCTTCAGGTATATCTGGATTTATTTCTCTTAAAGGCTTTGGCTTTGCTTGCATTTGCATAATGGCTACGGAAACCGCATTGTCGGCTTCAAACGGAAGTTTACCAGTAAGCATTTCATAAAGCATGACACCTACTGAATAAATGTCGGCTTTTTCATCAATTACACTGCCTTTTGCTTGTTCCGGAGATATATAGTGTACAGAACCGATAGCCCTGTCCGTCATTGTTTGAGTCTCGTTCCTGGAGAATCTCGCTATTCCGAAATCAGTTACTTTTATTGTTCCATCTTTGAGAAGCATTATATTTTGAGGTTTTATGTCACGGTGTATTACGCCTTTTCCGTGAGCATGAATCAAGGCTGACAAAATTTGACGAACAAAATATATTGCGTCTTTCCACCCTATTATTTTTTGCTGAGAAATATATTCTTTTAAAGTTATACCGTCAATATATTCCATGACTATATATTGAATTTTTGTTCCAAAACTTACGTCATAAACTTTAACTATATTGGGATGAGATAAGACAGCTATAGCTTTAGACTCATTTTTAAATCTACGAATAAACTCTCTGTTTCCTAAAAATTCATCTTTCAAAATTTTTATAGCAACGATCTTATCTTCTACTATATCATAAGCCCTGTAAACAACGGCCATTCCGCCTACTCCGATAAGCTCTTGTATTTCATATCGAGCGTCTAATCTCTTTCCGGTATATTTATCCACTTTTTTCTCCCCTATCAAAAATTAATTTATAGGATTACTTTTTTAAACTTTTATAATTGCTGCGGTTATATTATCGCTTCCGCCCAAGTTATTAGCTTCTCTTATAAGCTCTGACGGCACTGAGGAAATTGTATTTTGGTTAAATACCTTAAAAATATTTTTTTCATCTAAATAATTAGTCAGACCATCGGTACAAGATAAAATCATATCATTTTTTTCAATATCACACTCTATATAGTCCAAATCGATTGAAGAATTTACTCCAAGAGCTCTTGTAATTATATTTTTTTGAGGATGATTTTTTGCATCTTGTTCGGTAATTTCACCACTGTCGACCATTTGTTGTACAACGGAATGGTCTTTGCTGAGTTGTTTTATTTCATTTTTATTTACCACATACACTCTGCTGTCACCGGCATAAACTATTTGTAAAAAATCGTTACAAACTACGCAAAGAACTACTGTAGTTCCCATATGATTTAAGCTTTCATCTATCTTAGATTTTTCGAATATTCCCAAATTTGCTCCGTTCACAGCATTATACATTTTGGATTTTATTTCTTCTTTACTGTCATTTTCGGTCAAAAATGAATCCATATAATTTTCAATAATTTTTACTGCAGTACGACTTGCAACGTCACCCCCATAAGTGCCTCCCATACCATCGCACACCAGTGACCATGCCAAACTTTCACTTAATTTCTTTGCGAATACTGAATCTTGATTTGTTTTGCGCACTTTTCCGATATCTGTCTTACTGTAAATTTCCATCGATTTTTTCAACCTCCTTATGTATGTGTTTTCCTTTAAGTTGCCCACATGCAGCATCAATGTCCTTTCCTAAGGTTCTACGAATTGTAGTTTGAATTCCATTATTTTCCAAAATATTTTTAAATTTATATATATTTCCAAGAGAACTTTTTTGAAAAGTACCGTCACTACCGCCCGAATTCAACGGTATAAGATTAACATGACACAACATTCCTTTAAGAAGCATTGTTAATTCTTCAGCAGCTCTACGTGTATCATTAAAGTTTTTTATCATCGCATATTCAAATGAAATGCGTCTTCCTGTACATGCCGTATAATAATTGCAAGCTTCAAGAAGTTCACTTATATTCCATCGCCGATTTATTTTCATTATCTTGTTTCTTGTTTCATTATTTGAAGCATGTAAAGATACTGAAAGTGTAAGTTGCATTTTTTCTTTAGCTAATTTATAAATTTTATCAACTATTCCGCACGTTGAAAGAGAAATATGTCGCATACCTATGTTGAGACCTTTTTCATCCGACACTAATTTTAAAAACTTTATAACATTATCATAGTTGTCGAGAGGTTCACCCATACCCATAAGAACAATATTTGAAATTTTTATATTCATATCTTTCTGAGCACGCTCTATTTGAAGCAAAATTTCGGAAGGATTAAGATTTCTTGAAAAACCATTTTTCCCCGTCACACAGAAAGCACATCCCATTTTGCATCCTGCTTGAGTTGAAAGACATATCGAATATCCGTGATTATACTTCATTAAGACAGATTCTATGAGTTCTCCATCTGAGAGTTCAAAAAGATATTTGACCGTTCCATCTTGAGAAACTTTTTTACTTTTCATTTCAATTGAGGGAATAAAATAATTATTTTTTAAAATTTCTCTCAAACTAACAGATATATTAGTCATGTCATCGAAAGATTCAGCACCTTTCAATATCCACGAATAAACCTGGGAAGCTCTGTAGCGTTCTTGAGAAAGCTTTTCAAAATCGTTTGAAATTTCATCAAAACTCATCGATTTTATGTCTTTACTACACATTTTTTAAAATGCACCTCCCTTAGACTACAAAACCCTTATTTTATTATATATTAATGTAAAATGCTGTCAAGTTTAATGTTAAAAACATGTTATCGATTATGTATCTGATTTTGTCAGATAAGTCATTATTTCACGATACAGCGTTTCGGGGCTTCTATAAAAATTATCACGAATAATAGTGGCTTCCATAAGATTCGGTGCATAAATTTTTAATTCCAACATATTGAACTCCCCACCGGAAATTTTACAAATTACGTCATATCCTCTTGGATTTTTTTTGATTATGACTTTATTTTCTTGTTCACTTTTTAGACGACTCATATAAGAATCTACACTTTTAAGAGCTTTCTCACGAATCGAAACAGGAATCATATCACTAAGCTCTTCAACTATCATTTTTCCGCTGGGTGTTATTGAATATTCGCCGCTTTCTTCGGAGTCAAGTACAATATTATTGTTTGCAACCATTTCTGAAAAAGCTTGACTTGCTTCAAAATAATTTGCCAAACCGTAATTTTGAAGAATAGAGGTTATATCATTTTTCTTAAGCGGAAATTTAATTTTATCCAGTAAAAAACAGATTAAAATTTTTATTTCCTGATGATTTGTAAGTCCTCCAGGATGAATTCCTGCAGTAAAAGCATTTTGTTCCATTTTTATCCTCCTTTTGTTGAATTTGAGTTAAAAATATGTTATAATATTGTGTGAATCATATTTGTATTATCATTCATTTATGTGTCAATTCTTGAAAATTTACTCTATACTTACGAGCAGCTTTGTTAATTAAATTCTCAATATCTTTATTCAAATTATTTTCATTTTGATTTAGTGTCCAAATATTCAGTTTTATTAAATTTTTATTATTTTCACAAACTTCAATTACTATTTCCGGAGCAGGAAGTTGCAAAATTTTATTATTTAAAATAAATTCTTTCTCTAAATACCTTTTAAACTCTTTATGTTTTTCAATAAGAGTGTCAGATTTGTAGATCTTATTTATAAGTGACATATCGTACTCACTCTTTCGAGTGATACTGTTAGCTGCAAGTTTAGAATTAGGTATAATCACGGTTTTATTTTTATCTTCTGTCTGCAAAGTTGTAAATAGCATTTCAATTTTAATCACAGTACCTCGTGAGTTTTCAATCTCTATGTAATCACCAACGTGAATAGGTTTATTTATCACCAAAATTATACCGCTTACCAAGTTTGACAGATTGTCTTTCAGTGAAAGCCCTACTGCAACAAGAGATGCTCCTATTGCCGCAAAAAGAGAGTTAACGTTAATTCCTAAACTTCCGAGAGCCATAACCACAAGAATAACTCTCAGTGAAAACTTCATTATCGAGTACAGAAAAGATGTAATTCCTTTGTCAGAAATAGTTTTTTGAAAAAACAAAAGAGCTATTCTACATACTTTATTTACCGTCCACCAACCTGCAATCATTATCAAAACGGCTTTAATCAAACAAACAGACCAATCCACTGCAAAAGGTTGCCATGATTCAAAAATATTTATGAAATAATTCATTTATTTTCACCTCTACAATTTAATTATAACACGTATTTCAAATTTAATAAATCAAAAAGGAGGAACGACACTATGTCTAAAGTAAAAACAATTATAAAATCAAAATACTTTTTACTCAATTTGTTAATGCTCATATCAATCATTTTTCCTGCTTGTCATGCTTTAGATTACAATATCAAAATTTCAGAACCACAAGAATATTATGATGCCGGTTCATATTTACATCTGGGTTTTGAAGCAACGGGACGCAGACGTTCCGATTTTTTAAGACCGTTTAGATGTAGACTCTATTTTGATCCGGACACTTTGAAATATAAGAAGATAATTTGCAAAAATTCTGTAAAAAGAACCGATATAAGAGTGGAAAAATTCGACAACTATATAGATATAGTTTGCAAACCGAATGCACTTAGAGAACTTTATTTTCCAAACAACGTGAGTGATATTTTCGATTTGGTATTCATCGTAAACAAAAAAGTTAATACTCATGAGTCGGATATTTCTGCTGAATTTAAGTCTTTTAACGGAGAAAATACATTAAATTCTGAAAACATTCGGCTAAATATAAGAGGAAATCCACTTTTAGAAAATTGTAAACTAAATTTTCTTGAAATATCAGAAGGAAATATTTCTCCGAATTTTTCTCCAGATATATACGAATATGCCGTCACAGTACCATACTACACGAAGCAATTGGATATACAGGCAATTCCAATGTATGAAGATTTATCCGTAAAAATAAACAAAAGAAACTTGAATGCACAAGGCGGAACTGCTAACATAACCATCGTCGTTTCAAATAAAAGCCTTGGAGCAAAATCAGTTTACACCATCAGAGTATCACGTGAAAAGAATACAGATAATAATTCTTCCTATTCCAAACCCTCTAACAAAACGTCGGAAAAGGATTTATCAAAGATTCCTGGTGGTTCAGGTAAGATTTTAAATGAACAGATAGATATTTTCGAACCTGACAAAAAATCCTCTAAAACAAAATCTTCTAAATCCAATCATAAGAAAAAACACAAAAACTCCAAAAATTCCACGGAAAACGCCAAAAAAGATCAAGAAATCGATGATGAAGATGAAGATTTACAAGAAGATACGGAAAACGTAGATTCTGTGGATAATTCTGAAAATAACACTTCTCTGGCTTTCAGAAATTCAAAAATATACTGGGTAATTACTGCTATAATTTTCGGATGTGTGGTTGCAGCATATTTGACTATAAAGTTTATAAAATCAAAAAAATATTTTCGAAATCCTAAAAAAGATATTAACAACAATTCTAAAAAATAGTATAATGTTTCCATTTAATAATATTTTATTGAATGGAGGTAGTGCAGGAAAAATTCTGCAAAAATTAATATGACAAATTATTTTATAAAAAAATTCATACCAAATTACAAAGATGTAAACAATTCCGAAGTTCGAAGAAAATTCGGAATACTCAGTGGAATAGTAGGAATAATATGCAACATAATACTGTTTTCAGGAAAATTTTTTGCGGGAATGATAACTTCTTCAATAGCTGTGAGTGCCGATGCATTCAATAATCTCTCAGATGCAGTATCCTCAATTATAACACTAATATGCTTTAAAACTTCAGGTAGCCCGGCCGATAAAAACCACCCATTTGGGTACGGAAGAATAGAGTATATTTCGGGATTAATCGTTTCGATAGCTATAATATTTACCGGAATCGAGTTTACCAAATCTTCTATAGAAAAAATTTTCGACCCGGAACCAGTATCTTATGGTTTAGTATCGATAATCATACTTCTCGTGTCATTGGTAATAAAACTTTGGATGGGATTTTTCAACAGAAAAATCGGAAACATCATAAATTCAACAGCTATGAAAGCTACTGCATTTGACAGTATTTTAGATGGAATAATAACCGTAACTATTTTGGCGGGAATGGCTATAAATTACTTAACAGGTATTTCTGTAGATGCTTATACCGGCATAATTGTTGCTCTTTTCATAATTTTCACCGGAGTCAGCGTGATAAAAGAAACGATAAATCCGCTTTTAGGACAATCTCCGAGTCCCGAACTCATAAAAGAAGTTAATGATATTGTACTTTCGAGTCCTGATATTTTAGGAATGCACGAGTTGACCGTACACAACTACGGACCGGGTCGAAGTGTTATTTCACTGCATGCCGAAATGCCTGCAAACAAAAATATTATGGAACTCCACGAAGCAACGGATTTAATTGAGAAAAAATTAAAAAATAAATTCGGATGCTCAGCAATTATACACATGGATCCGATTGTAACCGACAATGAAGAAGTTACGGAAATGAGAAGTAAATTATCAAAAATAGTAAAATTGATTCATAAAGATGCTAAAGTTTATGATTTGAGGATCATTCCGGGTTCAACTCCTACCTTAATTTTTCATGTTTCAGTTCCATATGACGTACAACAAACCAATGATGATATATTAAATGCCATAGTACAAAGCGTAAAAGCTCTCGATTCCCGATACAAATGCATAATAGATATTGACAGAACTTATTTTAGCAACAATGCTCAAAAATAAATAACTGAGGAAATTTGAAAAAATGATGATATCTGTGAATTCAGATGAATATTTTATGACAAAAGCTTTAGAGGAAGCAAAAAAATCAAAGCTTGAAAAAGAAGTACCTATAGGGGCCGTAATAGTTTTTGAAAATAAAATTATATCTACAGGGCGAAACAAACGTGAAATTTGTGCAAATGCTTTACACCATGCAGAAATAGAAGCTATTTATAATGCGTGCCAACAATTAAATCAATGGAGATTAATTGGATGCACGATGTATGTAACACTTGAACCATGCCCTATGTGTGCGGGTGCTATAATAAATTCCAGACTTGATCGTGTCGTATATGGTGCTAAAGATCCCAAGGCAGGTTCGTGTGAAAGCGTAATAAATTTGTTCGATTTACCTTACAATCACAAACCATTTATTAGCGGTGGAATACTTGAGGGAGAATGTTCCTCAATTTTAACTGAGTTTTTTAAAAAATTAAGGAACAGGTAGTCTGCCCGTTCCTTTTTCTTATTTGACTAAAAACCCAGATCAGAAAACAAGTTTGAAATATTTACAAATTCTTCAAATTTAAGCTGCTCAGCTCTTAAATTACAATTGATTTCGCATTTTTCCAAAATTTCCTTTACACTTTCTTTACTGATATTAAGACCCATACTCAAGGAATTTAGCAAATTTTTTCTTCTTTTTGAGTATGCGGCACGTATAATTTTGAAAAAATTTTTTGAATTTTTAATGCCTTGACGATTATCGTCTTTCATTTCTATTTTTATAACACAAGAATCAACATTGGGAGATGGAACAAAACAGTTTCTGTTTACATTAAAAAGAATTTTAGGTACTCCATAATATCTGACGGCCATGCTTATAGCTCCGGATTGTCTTGTACCGGGTAGAGCACAAATCCTTTCCGCAGCTTCTTTTTGCACCATAACGGTAATTGATTTAAATCCTGGATTATTTTCTAAAATGTACATTATTATTTCAGAGGTAATATAATAAGGAAGATTGGCACAAACGTTAACCTCAGTACAATCAGAAAATTCTTCTTCAATTATTTTGTTTAGGTTAATTTCTAAAATGTCATTATTTATTACTTTAACATTTTCAAATTCTGAAACGGTTTCACTCAAAATAGGTATAAGACGTTTATCTATTTCTACCGAAACTACTTTTTCAAACCTTTTTGCAAGTTGTACAGTTAAAACTCCAATTCCTGGTCCTATTTCCAAGATTCCGGAATTTTCATTTTCCGAGCATAATTCAGCCATTTTTGGACAAATTTCGGGATCGATTATAAAATTTTGACCCAGAGACTTTGAAAATTTAAACTGATGTTTATTTAGCAAATTTTTTATTCGTTTAATATCACATAGATTTAACATTAAAATTTATCACTTCATTCAAAATATAATTGTTGTTTATTTTAGTTTTGATTGATGGAACTATAATTTGGACTTACCAATGTAATAAAAATTACAAAATATATTTTACCATAATTTTTTAGCAACTCAATCTTTCCAATAAATATTTAATTTACAATCAAACTTACTTCAAAAAAATAAAATTAAAATTTATATGAATAAACGCATATTTGCTAATAGTTGGTACTTCATATGTGATCGAACTTTTGTTTTTCTGTATAACAGATATATTGATATAACTATACAATATCTAACTATATTTATTTTTGAATTTTTTAAACCTTAAAGTTTTAAATCACGAATATATAATATTCTTATAGCATTAAGAATGGCAATCACTGTAATTCCTACATCTGCAAATATTGCAAGCCACATATCTGTAGCACCTACCGCACTCAATATAAGACACACAAATTTAACTAAAAGAGCCATTGAAATATTTTGACGTACTATTGATAAACATTTTTTAGAAATTTTTATAGCTTTTGAAATTTTAATGGGATTATCATCCATGAGTACCACATCTGCAGCTTCTATGGCAGCATCCGAACCAAGCGTTCCCATTGCTATTCCGACATCGGCACGTGAAAGTACAGGTGCATCATTAATACCATCACCTACAAATGCAAGTTTTCCCACGTGATTTTTTTCTTTTAAAATTTTTTCTACTTCAGAAACTTTATTCTCGGGAAGCATTTCCCCGTAAAATTCATCTATTAATAAATTTTCAGAAATTTTTTTTGCTACAGAAGTAGAATCTCCGGTCAACATAACAGTTTTTCTTATACCCAAGTTTTTTAGTTCACTAATAGCTCTTTTCGAATCAGGTTTCTCGATATCGGAAATGACTATGTGACCTGCATAATTGCCATTTAAGGCCACATGAATAATAGTGCCAGGTGTATGACAGTGGCAGTATGAAGAAGTTATATTCATTTCTTGCATCAATTTATTATTTCCCACAGCAACTTTGACATCATCATCTATCGTGGCAATTACTCCGTGACCACTCATTTCAGTTATATTGCAGACTCTGTTAAAATCAAGTTTCTTTCCATAGGCTTTTTGTAAGCTAATACTTATAGGATGAGAAGAATGGCTTTCTGCTAAAGCTGCATACTCCAATATTTTTTCATTTTCAATCTCATTATGATGAATACCATTTACTTCAAACACTCCTTGCGTCAAAGTGCCTGTTTTATCAAAAACCACAGTCTTGGTTTGAGCAAGAATCTCAATAAAGTTAGCACCTTTAATTAATATACCTTCTCTTCCGGCAGCACCAATTCCCGCAAAAAAGCTAAGCGGTATACTTACGACAAGTGCGCACGGACAACTTATAACCAAAAATGTAAGTGCTCTATATACCCACTCATTCCACTCCGGAGACTGCGATAAAATTAAATTAAAAACAGGAGGAAATATGGATATAACTAAAGCAATTATACAAACTACCGGAGTATATATTTTCGCAAATTTAGAAATAAAGTTTTCAGATTTGGATTTTACTGAATCGGATTCTTCAACTAATTTCAGTATTTTAGAAACGGTAGAGTCTCCGAAATTTTTGGTTGTACGAATTTTCAATACACCTGTCATATTTATACAGCCACTTATAACCTCATCACCGCAATTAACTTCACAAGGAACACTTTCTCCTGTAAGAGCACCAGTGTTAAGCAAAGAACTTCCCTGACAAATTACTCCATCAATAGGAATTTTTTCTCCAGGATTTACAATAATTTCACTTCCGACGCAAATTTTATCAGGATTAATTTTTATAAGCTTACCATTTTTTTCTATATTGGCATAGTCAGGACGAATATCCATTAAATCATTTATATTCCTACGGCTTTTTTCAACGGCATAATCTTGAAACAGTTCTCCGATTTGATAAAAAAGCATAACCGCAACTGCTTCGTTGCATTCTCCGCTATTTTCAAATATCGACAACACAAATGCTCCTAAAGTTGCAACTACCATTAAAAAGTTTTCATCAAATATTTTTCCTTTTATAATTCGATCCACAGCTTTTTTTATCACGTCATATCCTATAATCAGATATGTGAGAAAATATAAAACTATTTTTACCGAAGGTTCTATAAACATAAAGTTCAATCCTAATAGCATCAGAGCTGATACCATTATACGAAATAGCATTAACTTTTTGCCTTTGTCCATAATTCTTTCTCCTTTAATTTATTACATATTGTTCAAAAAAAATTCTTAAAACTAAAATAAAATTAAAGGTATTATATAATAAATCAAAAAAATTCTCAATACAAAAATAATACACAACAATACAACACGAATTTCAATGACTATCATAAATTTATATATAACATAGGCTAAACTGCCATAAATTATAATTTTTAATTACGTGCCACGATATTAAAAATATTAATTTTTCAAAATTTTTATCTTTATTAAAAATCCGTTTTGAGATATGTTATGTAGTTAATGACAAATAAATAGAATCCAGACATATTTAACTTATAATTTACTCATAATCTAAAATATTTATATTACTTAAACTTAATTCTAACATAAGATTTTTACACTTTAATAAATTACTGATTTACATAATTTTTATGAATACAAAAAATACCCACATCAAACAGAAAACTATAGTAATTAATTTAGTTTCTGCAGTGGGTATAATTGTGTTACATAATTACAGTAGAAGAATATTCAATTTTTATTCCATTATCTTTAGTACGGGACATTTTTGCTTTATTTCCGTTTCCATCTTCAATCAAAAGCTTCTCAATTTTATGTTCATCAAAAAAATTTACAACAATACTTTCTACAAATCCTGACCACTTCTGAGGACTTCTTTTTTCTTTGATTGGTTCATCTTCCAATACTTTTTTTAATTCACTTATTGAGCTATTCATTTTCATTTACTTTTACTCCTATCTTTATTGTCCAAGTATACTCATGCCATATAAATTATACCAAAAATTTTATAAAACAAACAAATAAAAATTATGTTAAATCAAAATCAAATTTTATTATATATAAAAAATAATTTTTATAATTATATTGCAATATTTTTATTTATTTGATATAATTTCAAAAAATAGAATATAAGGAGTGATTTATATGTCAAACGAACCAAAAGATATGCTTGATTTAAAGAGAGCATTTAAAATTCGCAGAGATATTAAGAATTTTGAAGTTTTAGTTAACGTGTTTAATAATGACCCTACAATCATGAGATTTATGAAAAAAGGTAATTCTAAAACAGGTTCCATATTAAAAGAAACTAAAAAAGTTTTAGATGAATTTAATAAAATTCAACTTGACCCTAATTCTAAAAAAGGAACTATTAAATCAGGTTATAAAATTTTATCTCAAAAATTGACTAAAATATTGAATAAAGCAAAAAAAGAAAAAGAAAATTCTACTATAAAAAAAGCTATCGAAGAATTTGAAGATTATTTAAATTATGTTACTCAGCTTGCTCGTGAAAGATTAGACAACATCAAAAATTCAGAAACACTTTCTCAAGCATTTGACGAAGTAACAGAAAAAATTAAAAAAATAGACTCTAAAAAATCCGCAAATGCCGAAAATATTGCTGCTTTATATATCTCAGAAATGTTTAAAGATGAAAAAGTTAAACAACTTATGAATAGAAAACACTCTGCTACTGGCAAAGCTCTGTCTGAACTATGTGGTTATGTGAACGGTAACTCACTAGATTTTAAAGAATTGACAATTTTACTAAAAAACACTAAAAATGGAACTTTACCTTGCTTGAAAGCAGCTCATAAAACTCCAACCATATTGCAAATTGATTCAAAAAATTCTATCGAAAAATTAATACAATCTATAGAAAATTTATAATTTGACCTTAAAAATGATGTATAATTTTAATTTATACTCTTTCTAATGCCATGGACATTGCTAATAACTAGGTTATAACTATTAAATTGTAACTATCTGTTTTTATGAATACAAATTTATACCAATACCTATAAATAATGATTAAATTTTTTAATAAGCATATATAGCATACGCAAAGTCGTATGCTTTTGTATTATGTTTTAACAATTATATGCTATGTATATGTACATAAGATTGGAACTTAAATAAAACAATACCTTTTCGAGTAATAATAACTAAATTTAAGTTATCAAAATAAAAAGCATGTTACTCATAACATAAAGTTTATTAAATAGTACTCACTCCAAAATGTATCAAAAGGGTATTATACTATCATTTAAAAACCAATATACAAAAAATTTGTATAATATGAAGTACCTAAAGTACAATGATAATATTCGAAAAGGGCACGCAAATTTAAGATATAAATTTGAAACAGGCATTTCTGAGCAGAAAGGGATTACGTGAATACAATAGGATTAAACACTGCATCAACACGAAAATACATTAGAAAGCGATCAAATTACGGACAGACTTAAAACTAAAAAATATATAAACCCCTCTTTTCAATGGTAGCAAATAATCAGTCTTCTATGGTTTGACTATAGTAAAAACCAGCTGTTTTGTAAGATGTTTGGCACTTTTATACCTTACATAGGGCTTTCCATACCACGTCTTTTTTAGACTTGTTTATGTTTTTTATTGACTTTTTTCATAAATACTGATAGCATGGATGTGTTGTATCTGCCCGTAGCGAAGTTGGATATCGCAGCAGATTCCGATTCTGAAGGTCGGGGGTTCGAATCCCTCCGGGCAGGCCATCAAAAAAATTTCTTAATTGCTAAACTCCAAAAATAATTCTTAAATACTATAATAAGTCAAAGGCATCACCTTGTTCAGCAACTATGTTCATACTATCGGCAATTTTGCTTTTTATAATACCCAAATCATGATCAACACATTTTATGAATTTTGATAAAAATTAGTCATTGTTGCGTTTATTTTTTCGAATTTTTATGCTATGACAGAAAAAATCAATTACGGTATTGTCAATCCAAAAATACATCACATATAAGCTTCATACAAAATTCTCATAACCACATCCGCCACGGCTGCCCAGAATTCACCACGACGAGATGAAATATCTATATGTCCCATCACATACTTTAAAAAATTTCGTGGACTACCCGTAATCAAATCACCAGAAAAACGCAAAGACAAGTAATTATTATCTCCTTCCATATAGCCCAATTGTTTAAAACTTTCAACAAAACCATAAGCAGTATCCCTAAGTTTTCCACAAATGACTGGATGATACCAATGCATCAATCTTCCATTCCCGTCAGGTTCTAACGCTTCTTCACAACAATCTGGACAAGACTGTAAAATAGCACCAGCCAAAAGACAAGCAACCGGAGTACCATTTATACTTTCTTCAAAACCTACACCGTTAGCGTGGAGAACCTGAACCATCAAATCTAAAGCATCAGCAGCTTCCATAATTGAACTTTCACTGTATCTATTTAAAGCATTATAAACTTCCCACAAACCACCTACAGTGTGCGCAATATCCTCATCTCCAATAAACTCTACAACAATTTCAGTACCAAATTGACGAACCTTAACAGCATGCACTGGTACACAAACACAACAACCTATACAAAATACAGAACAAAATAAAACTGATAAAAATTTTTTAAACATCCCTCATCATATCCTTTCCTCTACGATTAATCTACGTATGTCTAATTATAACTTATATACTATTTGACACATCGATGTGATACCTCCAATTCTAACATAAAACATTTGGAAATAAATGTAAAAGTATAAATTTCTCTATAATTTACATATTTTATAATTTTTTTATAATATATTTATATTAATTATTTTTAATGCGCTTTATATAATTAATTTATTAAATTCATTTTAGTATTTATATTTCAATTTGTTAAATCATTCAAAATAGATAATCTTTAAATTCAACAAAAACTAATTTTTTACGATATATCTAAATATATATAACCCAAACACACGCTAGGTTTACATATTCTTTAATTTTTTACTGCTTTTTATAAAATATTTTTGTCAAATATTTTAATACAACGCTATATAGTATTTATAATCTATTTTTATAAATAATAATTGTTTATTACATTTACAATTATTATAAAATCCTTTACTTACTATTTTGTTATTTTGTTTTATTCAAAAAATTTTTTCCTCAACGCTCAATTTACTAAATCCAAATAATTTTTTACAGAAAAAAAGCGTCGCTTTACACAACGCTCCTCTTAAAAATAATTAAGTATAAACTTTCAACTTATATTTATTTTACATCTCTTTTATAGAAAAAGAAAATACCAACTGCCGTAGAAATTATGGCCCATGCCGCACAAACTATTAATCCTATTTTTACATCCTCCGGAACTATGTCCATTGACATATATTTTGAAAGATAAACAACAGGCCAATATTTAGAAGCATCAAAATCTTCAACTTTCAACAAAGACTGTACACCAAAATTGATTGCCGGTATAACAACCACCGGAACAGCTATTGTAATTGCGAGGTTTACTGCCACGGTACCGCCGGTTTGTCTTATAAAAAATCCTACCATAACAAACACACATTGTATTGCTATCTCAGCTACCAAAAATAATCCAAGCATTTTGAAAATATTTAAATAAACTTCTCTTGTAAGTTCTCCGGTTCCCCACATAATACTTCCGACTGCAAAAGAAACCACTGCGCAGAATAAAACATAGGATATGGAAATAAATATTCCCATTACAACCTTTGTTAAATATATATTCATTCTGCTTACACCTTTTGAAGCAATATTCTTTATGGTTCCAAAAGAAAATTCATTAGGAACAAACATAGATATCATTATTGTTACAAACAATGTAGCTTGGCTTGTACCTGTTGTTAATGCATAAATTCCGTCATACCCTAAAAGCGAAGCACTTATTCCCAACTCGGAATTTATTGCAGAGTTAAGAAGAATCACTCCCAAAGAAGAAAGTAACGCTGCGATTATAGCACATGCATAAAATGCTTTTGTACGAAACAATTTATAAAAATCTGATCTAATTAAACTAAGCATCTTTAGATCCTCCCTCCATCAATTTGATAAAGTAATTTTCATAATCCCCATTTTCTTTGGTTAAAAATTGTACAATTATGTCATTAGCTTCTAATACTGAATTTATTTCCATGGATTTATCAAGCATCTCGTATACTTTAAGAGAATTATTTTGAACTTCAATATCTGAAATTCCCAAATTTTCTTTAAGTACAGAAACTGCTCTTTCGGGATCATTAACTGTAATCTTCAAACACGGTTTAACTTTCTCTCTAAGTTCTTCTGCAGAAAATTGCTCGACCAAAACTCCGTTATTAATTACTCCATAAGCAGTTGCAATTTTAGCAAGTTCTCCAAGTATATGACTCGAGATCAATATCGTAATACCTGCTTCTCGGTTCAATTTTAAAATCAATTCTCTAATGTCCTTTATTCCTGTAGGATCAAGGCCATTAATCGGTTCATCAAGTAACAAAAATTCAGGGTCACCAACCAATGCCAATGCAATAGCAAGTCTTTGTTTCATACCTAACGAAAAGTTTTTGGCTTTTTTGCGTCCAGTATCTTTAAGTCCTACTATATCAAGTAAATCATCGGTGATGCTCTTATCTTTTACACCTTTCATTATTCTTTGAGCCTCTATGTTTTGACGAGCGCTCAAATACGGATAAATGGCAGGATTTTCAATAACAGTACCGACTTTCTTTCGACCTTCCTGTAAATTTTCACTTCCGAAAAGTTCCATCTTTCCTGAAGTAGGATTGTTAAGTCCCACAACCATCTTGATGGTTGTTGTCTTTCCTGCACCATTTTTACCTATGAACCCATAAATATCGCCTTTACGAATCTTCAAATTTATGTGATCAACAGCATTTTTGCGGGCATAAGTTTTAGTTAATTCGCTTGTTTCCAACACATACTCACTCATAATATCACCCTTTTCAAATTTATAGTTACAGCCCTTATGCTATATCAAATGTTCAAATTAGTCAAGTATATTTTATTTTTATATGTACTTATTAGTAATAAATTTCGAATGCAAGCTTTTCAACATAACCGATGCAATCGGCCCGGCAGATTTTATCCCAAAATCACCGTGTTCAACAACAACAGCAAATGCAACCGGAAATTTTTCATCATATGAAAAACCTACCATCCAACCATGAGGCAATTTTCCCTCTCCGACTTCTGCAGTTCCTGTTTTAGCGCACATGCAGGTACCGGGAAAAAGTGAATCTCCATATTGATTTTTCATAGTATATCTCATTATTTCTTTAAGCTTATCAGCCGTAGAAACGTTCATCATTCTTTTACCGGCATGCTTTGAAGTAACTGAAGAAGTTACGTCTCCTACCGATGAAACTGATTTTACTAAAAAAGGTTCAACCGGAATTCCCTTATTTGCAATCGTCCCCATAATTTTTAACATATGCATCGGATTTACTCTATCAGTGTATTGACCTATTGCAGACCACCCCAAGTCAGCTGCGGATGCATTAGAAGCATCATATTCACTTTTAGCTATCTCAATTCCGTCAAAATATTGAGGATTATTGAAACCAAACTCTTCCAACTTTTTTTTCATTTTACTTTTACCGAGTTCAATTCCTATATCACTAAAAACAATATCACAAGACTTTGAAAAACCTTCTTTTAAGTTTATTTTACCATGATTTTTCATGCAAGTTACTTTTTCCCCATCGATAATTTTTACTTTATTACAGGAAAATTTTCTATTTTCTATCCCATCTATATAATCAATACCCGATGCTGTAGTAAAAATTTTAAATATAGAACCCGGGGTATACGAAGAAGAAATTACACGATTGAGGTAAACTCCCTCATATTTTTCTTCATTTTTAGTTAAATCAGGCCGATTGTTAACATCATAAGTAGGTAAACTTACCATGCACAAAACTTCTCCGGTTAAATAATTATATGCCACAGCAGCTCCTTTTTTATCTTTGAAACTACGGGAAACTTCACTGCACACACCACTGTCCAACGTTAAATTTACATTTTTATTCGTACTAAGAATTTTTGGAGCTCCAAAACCCATAACTGCGTTATATCCGAAAAGTTCTGTACTATAACGACTTTGAATTGAGGTAGGTATAAGAACAGAGCCATCTCCGACAACATGGAGCATTGCTTTTCGGATATTTTCATCTTCATTGTAAATCCTCTTACCATTAACAGTTTGAGCTAACACCACTCCATTAGCATCCAATATCTTTCCACCAGACAAAGAATTTTCAGAAAGGTGACGATTAATCGGAGAAAACGCCCAAATTGATGCGTTATTAGCAAAATCATAAATAAAAAAACCTATACCTATAAAAAATGTAAATATAAGAAAGTAAAGTATTATGGAACGTGATTTCGTATTTTTCATAATTCACCCCAAATTCAATTAACGTTTTAAACCATAAGTTCTTTCATCTGATACTTTTATAAATGCCAGCAATCCCCAAGCCGATATCATGCTCGAACCTCCCAAGCTTATAAACGGAAGAGTCACACCGGTTAAGGGAAAAATATCAATAACTCCGAAAACATTCATCATCATTTGAAAAATTATCATTCCAGCCGAACAACATGATGCAATTGCGTAAAAAGCAGAACGACTTCTGGCACTTACACGTCGTGCGTAAATCCCTAAAAAAGCAATTCCAATTAACAAAGCTATTGACATCACAAGTCCCCATTCTTCGCAAAGCATACCAAATACCAAGTCACTCGGTGCCGCAAAGACATATTTCAAACATCCTTTGCCTATTCCCAATCCAATAAGTCCTCCGCTTGATGCATATGTTAATACCCTCGTTTGTTGATATCCGATATCGTTTACATGCTCCCAAACATGACGCCACGCAGAAAATCTTGTTACTATGTACGGTTTAAATTTCAGTATTAAAAAAAGTCCCAAAACAGCTGCACTACACGTAAGAAATACGGTTCTTATACTTCCTGAACGCATAAAAGATATCAGTACGAATGTAACGAAAAATATACACGCCGTTCCAAAATCTCCCATAGCAAAAAGCGCACCCATACAAATTGTGGAAAATAGTATAAATCCTGTTAAATTTTTTGCTGTTTGAATTCCACGGAGAGTAGATGTTCCGAAAAATATAAATGCTACTTTTACGAATTCAGAAGGTTGAATAGAAAACGGTCCGACTACAATCCAATTTTGAGAACCGTTCTTTACTTTTCCAAAAACCAAATTTACAAGCAAAAGTATAATTGCAAAACATGCCACATAAGGTCTACATTTCATTGCTATATCCGGATTTTTCAAAAACAAAATAATAAACTCAAAAAACACCATGCCTATGGAAAAGGCTACAAGCTGTACATAAGCCTTATCCACATCTACGCCGCATAACGAAGCTATACCTATTCCACTAAAAAATATACCCAAAGCTTCTATTTCAAAATTAATTCTTTTAAACAAAAATGTCGTTATAAACAAAAGAGTCCACGAACAGGCAATTAAGGACACAAAAACAATCATCGGTTTTATGTCAAATTTTCCCGAACTGAACGAAACTTCTATAAATGACAGCAATTGAAAAAAATTAACCAAAAATAACATGGTATGCGCAGGATAACATATGTTATGTGATTTAAACATGTTTATGAACCGATTTTTTTCAGGCAAAATTTCTGATTTATTGAGCTCAAAATCAATTCCACCGATTTGAATCACGTCATTCAGTTCAACTTTGGCACTTTCTTCAACCTTTTTCCCGTTTAAAAAAATCCCACCTTTTGAATTCGTGTCTGCAATAATCCAACCCTCATCTCTCCTGAAGAGAACCGCATGATCTCTTGAAGCAGTCGGACTATCTACAACCACATCGCAATGTCTATCTCTTCCTATTGAATTTTCCCAATATGTAATGGGAATCTTCTCTCCTGTCATACAATTGACAAGAGCAATCAAAGGCCTCTCGGGACTTATACCTCCAAAAAGCGATTTATAACAATAATATATTATCAAAACACCTAAAAACGGCAGAATTATCTGAATAAAATACAACAACACCGATATTAAAGTATCCAAACTAAAATCGCCTCTTTTACTACCTTTTTACTTTCCTTAAAAATGACTTAGCGTAATTCCACAAACTTTTAAATTCTTTCGTACGGAAAAACAAAACTATATTAAAAATATTAGGAATAATTAAACATATTCCGGCATTTACAATTACTTGAGAGACGGAAAGTGAAATTTTGGAAGATATATGAAAATTTGATACCAGATTATTAGACAAGCCATTTACAATATTGCTACGTTTATAAATAATATCACATAAAAAATACGAAAGCCAAGCGTACATCGCAGTCAGAACTGTATAATATACAAATTTTATGTGATAATTTTTTACAGGCATTTTAAATATTTCATCATAGACCAAAAATGGTTGTACCCAATAAGGAATAGCCATTATTCCAACAATGTTTCCTATCATAACACCCGATATACCCAGAGGCTTGACTAATAACCACGAAAATATAAAAGTTACTATAGCTCCCACTACCGCAAGATATTTATCTTGATCATAAATTCCGGCACTTACCTTAGCCATTCCAATCGATTGACGCATACCGTAGATATATAAATAACCCGTTATCGCAACAGTTGTTAAAATTCCAAAAGCTGAACCTTCACCTGTCCATATATTTATAAATGGTGTAGACAAGCATACAAATGATGTGACAATAAAGGAATATAAGAGAAAATTGAGAAAATACAATACGTTAAAATTTTCGTATACTCTCTTAGAACTTGAAGTATTTAGAAGATTTCCGAAACTGGCTATTACTCCATTAAAAACTTCATTAGTCACAGTTGTAAGAGCCATAACTATGAGCATGTAATTGTAGTAAATTCCGTTGTCTCTTAGGCTCACACAGTAAACTATTATCAAACTGGATACCGTAGTTGTACCAAATCCGGAAATTTTATGAAGGAGAAGTGCTTTCATATTCTTAAACAAATCTTTCTTCTCTATATCAGGCATACGCTGTTTTGTTCTAAGATCAATAAAACTATATTTTTTATCAAATCTATAAGAGATTATAAGATTTTCGATCAAGCGTGAAAATATTTTGCATATCAAATATCCCTCAAAAGATGCAAAAATTTTCAGCACAAGTATTTGAAATACAAACAATAATACCTGTGCCACGATATGGATTATATTGTTTACATAATTTTTTTGATCAGCAATAAACATTGCTCGCTTGTGAGAATAAAGATACGATACCACTACGTCAATTACGTACAATATGAATATTTGTCCGAGCCAAATTTTTGAAAAATCTTCTTTAATGGGCATAACTACAAAATAAGCCATTCCGATTCCCAAAACTCCAACACATGACGCTATTGCAATATAGCATCTTCTCAAAAAACAAAGAACAACTGCTACTTGATTCCAATTTTCTTGAGCAATGGGCTTATAAAGTTTGTAAACTATTCCTACCCCGAGACCAAGCTCAACAATTGCAAGTGCAGATACGACATTTAAAAAGGCTCCTTCTATTCCCACTATTTCCAATCCAAGAACATTTGCAAAAATTTGACGTGTAACAAAAGAACCCACCATTATTACACCGTAGGAAAAACAGCTTACCAAGATATTTATTACAGAATTTTTTGTTCTCATAGACATTTACCTATCCTTAGAATAAGTGGACTCTTTCTTTATTGAATTGATAACGTATCCCGAAAATAACCAAAAGAAAAAGGAACCGACAGTCGTTATAAATAAAATTTCAGATAAAAACATTCCCGAGACCGCAGTACATATTATACAAAGAGTCAAAGAATTAAATATGGGGTTATTAACTTCAAATTTATTTACAACGTAATACCTTATTACTTCGAAAGCACTTTTGGCAAAAAATATTCCCAAAAAAAGTGAACCTGACACTCCGGTATAAAAAATCGTCGCAACGTAAAAATTATGCGCATCATATCCACGTTGAGCTATAAAAGCATTAGGCAAAACGTCTTTGGCGTATTTAAGTGCATTCCGAGGAGACGCACCAAAAAACCAAGTTGTTTTAAATATATCTATTGCACTTCCCCATATTCTAAACCTTAAATTAGAAATATCACTGCTTTCAGCTACATCCGGTCTTTCCATTGATACTTGATAAAGCCCTATTCCCGTACCTGAATTGTTTGAAGAACCATGTACAAACAGAGACGGAATGTAAGACAAGAGCATACGACTGAAATCTATTGCAAAATGAACAATTAAGCACAAACACAGCGACAAAATCACTCTCAAAATAAGTACCCAAAAATTCTTTTTATTATTTACTCTATAACTAAACACAAAACTTGAAACAAATAAAACAAACAAAAAGCAAACCTCACCGGTTCTGGAAGCTCCCAAAACAAGATAAATAAACTGTATAAATATATTAACAATCGAAATAATCTTAGTAAACTTACTCTGTTCTTTATAATTTAAAATTGCCACTGAAAAAATCATAGTTATAATCGAAATTACGGAAGCATAATTGGGATCTGAAAATATTCCGAAAAGCCTATTTTCTATACATCCCAAAAGTATTCTTGTACCGTGAATATAAAATATTTTACTGTATTGAACTACAAATGTGTATATTGATATTAAAGAAAAAATCATCCAAGAAATAATCGTTATTTTTTGTAATAAAATTACAGTTTTTTCAAATTCTTCTATCCCTACAACGAGAGAATACGGATAAAGAAAAAATAAACTCATTGCTATTGACATTAATGATTTAAAATTATCCGCCCACCCGTACCTTATATAAATAAGGCACGATATGGAACAAGAAACAAAAAATAAAACTAAAAAAATTATATTCGGTAGGTCAAAAATTTTCTTTTTTCCAAATAAATCAAAAAGCACAAAAACTCCTGCACAACACACAAGACCAACAAATGCAACCGTGTCAAAAACATGAGGTATTACCCAATATAAACTTACAAATCTTCCTATAAGGACAGACAAAAACAATACCATATATGTTGTTTTAAATGTGTTTAATTTTCTAAATTTTTGACTTTCTGATAATACCGTACTTTCCACTCATTTCACCTACATTTTTAATTACATTACAATTATACATCATTTATTATTTTATACCACATTTCTACAATCGCTTTTTTATTAAATTTATCTACATTATGAGAACAATTTTTAGAAAATTTATCCCTAAGCTCATCGTTTTCCATAAGAGTACAAATTTTTTGAGCCATAACTTTTTCATTATAACATGGAATTAAATATCCGTCCATATCCGAATCAATAATTTCGCTCGGTCCGGAAACACAATCAAAACTTACCATAGGAATACCGCTAACCTTGGCTTCCAAAAGCACCAGTGCAAAACCTTCACGGTAGGATGTTAAAACAAAAACTCCATAGTCTGCATACTTTTCATACATATTATCTGCAAAACCTTTTAAAATTACGTTTTTTCCCAAATTTTTTTCTGTTATTTTTTTTTGTACATTAATGTACTCCGGTCCGTTTCCATAAATATGCCATTGCCAATCGGGATGTTTACGGAAAATCATTTCCGCAATATCAGGAATCATTTCAAATCCTTTTTCCGCAGTAAACCTTCCCGAAGATAAAATCAATTTCGAATTTTTGTTATATTCCTTTTTATAATTCAATATATCTTCATCAATAAAATTGGGAATAACCTCTATTTTTTCAGGATTAACTTTAAATATTCTGCTATATTCCTTTTTGGTGGAATTAGTAAGAACTACTATTTTATTGCTTAATTTTGAGGCTATTTTCCGAAAAAACGTAGCTTTTTTGTCACTTATCTGATTGCTAAGTGCGCCATGGTCACAAAAAACAAATTTACTTTTTGTAAAAATTTTAAGCGGAAGAACAATCGGTGGAACATAATGCCCTTCCATAAATATGATATCAAATTTATTACTTAAAAAATATTCTTTCAAATTTCCAAAAGATTTAAATATAACATTACGAATTCTGTCATGCGGAGAATTATTTATTTTATGAATTTTAATTTTCGGATCCAAATAATAATAAGCTGATTTTCCTGTATCACAAATAGAAACTACGTGAACAATATTACTTTCACAAAATTCATTACACAGTCCCGAAACAACACGATTTATTCCACCCATATCCTCAATATTAAAGCATACAAAACATAATTTTTTCATTAAAATCTCCTGTAAATTACTAACGTTTATTCAATTTGATAATCATATTTTTATAAATTTCCTTATTTATCAACAATATTGCAGTTGCCGCTTTTCTCTTAAATGAAAAATAAGGATTCAAAAAAATTTTTAATATATTTTTTCTTATAAAATAAAATGCTTTCTTAAAATCTTCCTCAGGAACTATGGAATCACTTATAACCATCCTATCCATTACATAAGTGTACGCCCACAAATATCTAAATTCGGCAGCTCTTATCATATGAGGAAAAAAATTTTTAACTGTTTTTAAATGTTTTTCATAAGCCTCAACTACATCCCAATCTTTTGAAGAAAAATTTGAAGTAGTTATGCTGTTCTCTCTTCTAACATAGCAGTACATCGGAAACGAATCGTATACTACGACTCTCGCATCTGAAAGTATCGATGGTATCAAAAAAGCATCTTCAGAAATTTTCCCTTCCGGATATCGAACCGAATAAAACAATTTTTTCTTAAATAATTTATTTACCGGATTAACTGAAAAAAGCCTACTTTTAAGCGATTCTTCCATAGCTTTTTCTCCGGTGAAAACAAAAAAACCATCTATACTCGACTGACGAATTTTTTCAATGGCCCCGTCTCTTTTTATAAAATAGTTTGTAATACCACAAATAGAAATATCCGCTTCATTTTCAATTAAATTTTTATACATTCGTTCATACATTTCAGGAATTATATAATCATCGCTGTCAACAAAAGTAATAAAATCTCCTTGAGCAGATTCTAGTCCAACATTTCGTGCTTTGCTTACTCCACCGTTTTCTTGGCAAATCAACTTTACTCTTGAATCTTTTTTTGCAAAGCTTTCACAAACTTCAACACTTTTATCCGTGGAACCATCATCTATCAATATGATTTCCAAATCATGAAAAGTTTGATTGATAATAGATTCTATACACTTTGAAATATATTTTTCACAATTGTATATCGGAACAATTACACTTATTTTAGGCATATCTGTATTTCTCCAAAATTAAATTACAAATTCCATTTAAAAATTGTTTTAAAAGAGGTATTCAAATCCGTTCTGAATACTCTGTGAATATCTGAAATATCAGATATCGGTTCATCTTCATAGATAATCCTGCTTATTCGATTTTGAAATCTGGGATTATTTAATAGTTCTACAGATTTTATAAAATCTTCCCTTCCGGAGCGACTTGAACCAATAAAAGTCAAACCTTTTTCCAAAATATCTCGTGTATTAACAGCTATCTTATTTTCACTGACACCCATAAGCACAGCCGTACCCTGAGGATTAATATATTTTATTATATCATCTATGGCGTAGTAGCTTCCCTCTCCTCCGGCACACTCGAATGCATGATCTACGCTGAAATCTTCGGGAATATTGTCAGAAAAGTACGTTTCATCGGCAAAGAGAAACTGTGACAACTTATAATCATCACGCCCTATTACAATTATCCGAATATCAGGAAACATTTGCTTTAGAATACATGTAACAACGTAAGCTAAACTTCCATCTCCCCATATTCCCACAGAGTTTCTTATTTTATGCGCAGAATTTTTAAATCTGCTTACCGCATGAACACCTACACTTATAAATTCACATATAGCCGCAATTTTTTCCGGAATATCCTCATCAAAAGGTACTACTCTGTCGCAATCTATATTAACAAACTCTCTCATAAAACCATCTTTACCGCTTGAAAGAAATGCACAACCTTTTTCGTAATTTTCATAAAGAATCGGATTTCTTGATTTAGATGGCACGTTCGGAATCATAACAACTCTTTGACCGTAAGAATATGTTCCTGTAGGATCATTTACAACTTTTCCTACGCACTCATGTATTAAAGCCATTGGAAGTTTGCTTCTTAACTTATCAACACTTCTCTGTCCAAAATAATATCTTTGGTCCGCATGACACAAAGCCATATACGTAGGTCTTATCATCAAATTTTTTCCAAAACTAATATCTTCGTATTTTATAGAAATCACACCGGGACTTATAAGTTGATAAATATAATTAATCACTCATATCCTCTCCCACAATTGCTTTTGCAATTTTATAATCGCTTACAGTTGTTATTTTTATATTAAACGTATCACCTTTAACAAGTTTTATTGGTTGATTTCTGAAAGTAAATATTTTGCAAGCATCTGTAAGAATACCTTTTTCTTCGTCGTTCAAATCCAAATATAAATTTTTAAGCTTCATCATATTGAAACTTTGAGGAGTTTGTCCTTGATACATCAGCTTTCTATCGGGAATTTGAGAAATATACGAACCATCTTGTGATTCTATAACCGTATCAATACATGAAACAACAGTGTCACAAGCTCCACATTCGATAGCTGCATCAATATTCTCTTCTATCATTTTTATTGTTAAAAACGGTCTGACCGCATCATGAGTAACTATTATATCTTCTTTGTTGCATCCATGTTTCTCTTCTATGGAGTTTATTATATTCATAATAGTTGAATTTCTATCCGCTCCACCTTCCGTAACGACAATTTTCTCAGTATCTATACCGTATTTTTCCAAAAGTTCTTCCGCATATCCTGTCCAATCTTTATGAACACCGAGATATATATAGTCTAATCTGTCACAAAGTAAAAATTTTTCCAAGGTATGAATTATTATGGGCTTTTTTGACTCTCCCAATGGCAAAAATTGTTTTGGAAGCCCAGAAAGCTTCATCCTATTTCCGATTCCACCTGCTACTATTGCCGCATATATCATTACTATTTTCCTCCGTTTTTCAAAATAATTAAGTCATCTGTACATCCGCTTTCCAAATCCATATAAACTATATCATGATGTGGAATTTGCTTCTCCAAAGGCGGAAATTTCATATATTCTCCAAAAGCCATTTTAAGATATTCATCGTAGCCCTTAGGGACAGGCATCATATATCCTTCAAATTCTTTATAAACAACACTTTCAAATATTTCTTTAGGATATTCGTTTTTCATATATCCCGGTCCGGAACAAAGTTCTGTTATATATTTTGAATCCTTTATATTATACCTGCTCATTTGTCTTTCAGCATATTTCCAAATCCGAGTTTTAGCCTTATTTCCAAAAATTATCCCTAAAAGTAATTTTGCAACAAGTGATACCATTTTTCCGTGATTTACCGGAACCATCTTAGAACAGTACAGAGAAAAAATCATACTCCACATCATTTGAATTTTTCTTTTAATACCTGACGGAGCACACCCATCTAAAGGTAAAACATCAATCATAACGCCTTTACTTCCATCTTTTCCCTTTTGCCAAGGACGTACAACAGTGGTTGTATTATCACAAATTGTAGTCATAACATTTCCAATAAACTTATTTTCGGTAGTTCTATTGCATGAATATTTTGAAGTATCGGCGTACTTATTCCAAATTTTAAAAAGTTTTTCATAATCATCACGAGGCATAAATACATCTACATCATCGTCCCAAGGAATAAATCCTTTATGTCTCACAGCACCGATACAGCACCCTCCGCACAAATAAAATCTTAAGTTATGCTGTTCACAAAATTCTTTGAAATAAAGCAAAATTTCAAGACTTTTAAGTTGAAGATTCCGCAATTGCTCCTGACTTAACTTTAATATTTCTTTATTGCCGTTCATAAAACTCTATCACATCCTTTCAGAAATAGGTATCTTACCACTTCGTATCTAAAAATTTAAAAATTCCTACCCAAAATCCCATACCATAAGAAACATGGATAACAAAATGCGTCCACATAAGTTTAATTTCATCAACAAAATTCACCACATATTTACTCTTAAAAGAAAAATAAAAATCAGCAAGTAAATATGACAGAATTCCTAAGAAAAATATTCCACGAAAAATCCCGAAAAAAACAGATAATATTCCAAAAAGAATCAAAAAAGCAACAAAACACATTGGTATCAAGTGTGCAATTCGCAAAGGTTTTTTGTGCTTCTTGATTACTGCAACTTTCCACATTCCATAATCAAAATACTGTTTAAATAATTTTTTAAAACTGTCTTTTGGATAATAAATACTTTTTATCTCGGGTGTTATAAAAATTTTTCCTCCGCTTTGCGTTATTCGAAAATTCAAATCATCGTCCTCGCTGCGTGGAAGTCTTTCATCGTACATTCCTATATCAACAAGAGTTTGCTTCTTGAAAGACCCCCATGCAACGGTATCTGCATAACCTTCAAACTCTTCTTCGTAGTGACGACTTCCACCCAATGCAAACGGAGAATGATAAGCTGCAGCTATTATTTTTTGAGTAGGAGAATTACCTCTCACAACTGTAGGACCACCAACATTAGATGCACCTGTTTTTTGAAGATACTCCACGCACTTCGAAATATAATCCGGAGCATACCATGCATGAGCATCCATTCGCACAATATATTCTCCCATAGCCTTTTTTATACCGATATTCAATGCATACTGAACCGTTTTATTAGGATTAGAATAAAGTTTTATGAAACTGTATCGATCAGTATAATTTTTTATTATAGAAACAGTATTATCATCGGAATTTCCATCAACAAGTAATATTTCAAGATGCTCTCTCGGGTACTGTTGGGACAAAAGCGAATCTAAACAATTTTCTATATATTTTTCTTCATTCAACACAGGGATTACAACCGATACATTTTTTAAGTCCATAACATTCCTCTTAACGTTAATTTTAGTTTGTAATTTAGATTATATATGTTAAAGTAATTTGTGTAAATATTTTTAACAGTTAGATGATAAAAGTATTTTCTACTTAGTTTAATTCAATTGTGATATAAAACATCTTAGTCTTTTTTTAAAAAGAAAAATAGTATATCTTGACAACAAATATAAAAGTAATATATAATACCCATTGTGTGTTTAAATATTGAGTCATTTTGATTGATTTCAATATATTTTTGATACATAAACCCCTGCTTAGATGCAGATAGGAGGGAAGTAAATGTCAGAGGAAATCAAAACAGAGGAAATTGAAAGTCAAATCGAACAAACTGAAATTCAGTGCGATAAAGATTTATCAGCTTCATCCGAAACAGATGTTGATACTGGTAAAAATAAGGAAACAGTAGGTAGAAAAAAGACTGAGTCGTTTGACATCAAGCTCAGAAATTTCAAAAAACAGAGTTCCGGAATAATTTCCGAAATAAGAAAAAGAGAAGCTTACGATAAACCCTCCGTCAAGCGTAAAAAGAAGTCCAAAGAGGCCAGAAGGCACAACAAAAACAACTACCGAGTCAGAAGTGCAAGATAGTACTTTGATTTATTTTTAAAAATTTGTCCCCCTCAATGCTCTGTGCCTGAGGGGGAAATGTGTGCAGTTATCATTCTTTTAACAAAAATTTTTCGGAGGTCCTGAATGTCCGTTTTTAAGCCTACTTACAATGCTCGAAAAGTTACAGAAATAACCGGTGAATTTCTAATTAAAAATAATTTTCATGGAATTATTTTAGACATAGATGACACTCTCGTTCCACATGGATATCCTACTCCTGATCAATATATACTTGAGTGGATGGATAAGCTCAAAAAATTCGGAATAAAAATAATACTCGTTTCCAACAATTTTAAAAATCGAGTGGCTAAATTTGCCGAACAATTAAATCTTACTTACATATCCATGGGATTAAAACCGCTTCCTTTCGGTATCAAAAAAGCAGTAAAAAAATTAGAAATTCCATCAAATGAAATTCTTGTAATAGGCGACCAAATCTTCACCGATATAACAGGAGCCAACTTTTTGAAAATGAAATCAGTACTTGTGGATCCCGTAAGTCCAAGTAAAACTGTTTTGCTTAAAATTAAAAGGTTTTTAGAACGACCCATAAGAAAAAAGTTAAACTTAAAATATAACTCTTTTAATTAAGTGCAAAAATAATTTTTGGATGGTGAGTTTCGTGAGAAAGAAAAATGTAATAATTCTTCTCGGACCAAATTTAAACATGACAGGACTTCGAGAAAAAGGTATTTACGGCGAAGAAACTGCTGAAAGTATAACCTCTCAAATAGTATCTCAAGGAGAAAATTTGGGTCTTAATTGCGAGGTTTTTCAATCAAACTGGGAAGGTGCTCTTATAGACAAAATTCATGAATCAAAAGAAAAATACGAAGGCGGAATAATAAATGCCGGAGCACTGTGTTACTACAGCTATTCCCTTCGTGATGCAATTTCATTCGTAAAAATTCCCTTTGTTGAAGCACACATGACACGTATATATGCGCGCGAAGAGTTCAGACGTCATTCAATTTTATCTGAAGTTTGTGCCGGTCAAATAGCCGGATTTGGAAAAAACAGCTATTTTCTCGCTCTTAGGGCACTCAAAGAACTGATTTAGTACAAATTTTAAAATAATATAAGGTGATTTAAATGAACGACAAAACCATAACTTTTTCTCTGGGGAACAACAAAGAAAACAACGCTAAAACAATTTTAACATTGGTTTACGACGCTTTGATGGAAAATGGTTATGACCCCATAAATCAAATTGCCGGATACATACTTTCCGATGACCCGACATACATTACTACTCATAATAATGCCAGAAATCTTATCCAAAAAATAGATAGGTACGAGCTTCTTAAAATGTTAATTAAATCTTACATTGGTAATTAAAATTTTATATTAACATTAAATTTTACAAAAAAACCTGCCGATTAAATTCGGCGGGCTGTTTTACTTTATATCTATACTGTACCTCAAAATTATCCCGGATTTACTCCAATTCATTTTATCTTCAACTTCTACTTCATTTTTTAAAATTCCACCATTGGATGTTATCACTTTTGACGAAGCAATATTGGATTTATCACACATCACCAAAACTTTTTCCATTCCATATTTCTTACATTTGAGAAGTATTAATTTAAGTATTTCTTTTCCATGGCCCTTTCCCCTCTCCTCGGGCAAAACACTATATCCTATATTCCCAGCAAATTTTTCTAAAAATTCAGTCAATTTCAATCTTAAATCAACCATACCGATAAGTTTATTATCTGATTTTCTTATTGCAAGGTACAGAGTCGACGGAACATAATTATCTACATACTTTGCTCGAAGTCTTTCTTCAAAATTAACCCACTTTTCATAAGTTTCACATTCTTCTAAACCTGAACAACCATGAAAAATTTCACCTGTTTCTAAAAATATTTCCCTATATTTCATAATTTGATTTTTGAACATTGTTGAAGGTTTTAGAAGTTTAACAGGAGAACTTTTTTCCGAATAATTCACAATTTCACCAATATATCTGTCTTCTTCACTAAAAATGCACCCACAATATTTTTGCATATAAAAATTCATTTTACGCGCTTCATCTTGTCCATCCGAAAAATAAGGGCGAAAGTCTCTGTATAAAAATTTTATATTATATTTTTTTTCAAACTTTTCACCGATTTTCTTAATCATTTCATGCCTTTGATAAGGACTTATCAAAAGAGTTGTCGAAAATGCGTCAAAACCAATTTTTTTTGCATACTCTGCAGTTTTGGAGAGTCTCATTTCGTAACAAAACTCACATCTTTCTTTCCCCATATACGGATAAATATCTGAAATAAAATGCCTTAAACCGTATTCATGATGTTCCAGATAATCAATATTATTGTTTTTAACATATTTTATCAGAGTGTCTCTACGAATTTGATATTCTTTAAAAGGGTGAATATTGGGATTATACCAAAATACTGTGGGATTTATATTATCATCTTTTAACTTTTTAATACATTTTATTGAACAAGGAGCACAGCATGTATGTAAAAGAACTTTCATAAATTTATTCCTCTAACAATATAAAATCTATGAATTTTTGGAATCTTGTTGTTCCTTCTTTGTCCAAGAAAAAATTCCTCGTATTGCCAAAAGAAAATAAATAAAAAACAAAGCACTTTGAGCATATTCGCCAATCACAAAAAACCTTATACTCATATATAAATTAGAAATTAGCCAAAAAGCAAAGCCCCACTTATTTCTTTCCGCATTCATCAAAGTACCAGCCAATGCAATCGCTGACATTATCCACGACAAAACCGTCCACATTGATTCACTGTTAATAAAATTAAATAATTCCATAAATTTATGTTTCCTCTTTCCTACTGTTTATTAAGCGTTTTACGCACTTTATTTTTGCTTTTATTGATATTATAATATATTTTAAAGAAATTTGTAAAACAATTTTATTTTTTGTAATGGGAGAAAATTTATGGTTCCACCATTAGCCGAAAGGCTCAGACCTCAAAAATTAAGCGAAATAGTAGGACAAGAAAAAATTTTCGGAAACAATAATTTTTTTGAAAGAATGATAAAATCTCAAAGTATTCCAAATATGATTTTTTACGGACCTCCCGGAACTGGAAAAACTACTGCAGCTCAAATAATTTCAAAACAAACCGACAAAAAATTTTATAAAATTAATGCAACATCAGCTTCTCTTTCTGACATAAAAAACATTATATCTCAAATAAATCCGATAACGGCCCCGACAGGTATACTACTTTATATCGATGAAATACAGTATTTCAACAAAAAGCAACAACAATCACTATTAGAATTTATGGAAAATGGGAAAATCACACTTATAGCTTCCACTACCGAAAATCCGTACTTTTACATATTCGGTGCAGTTTTAAGTCGTTCACAAGTATTTGAGTTTAAACGTGCATCAATAGTTGAAATAAATAAGGCTCTGATAAGAGCTGTAAATTTTTTAGAAAAAGAGCAAAAAATAAATATTCAAATATCAGAGAAAACACTTAACCGAATTTCTTCACTTTCACAAGGTGATGTAAGACGAGCAATAAATACGCTTGAAATCTGTTTTTCTGCTTGCGAATCCGAAAATAACACAAAAGTTCTGGATGATATCGATATTTTGAACAGTTTAGAAAAAAATTCATTTACAGGTTACAATAAAACCGGAGACGACCATTATGATTTGCTTTCCGCATTTCAAAAATCAATCCGAGGTTCTGATCCTCATGCCTCAATATATTACCTCGCCCGTCTCTTGGAAGCAGGAGAACTTTTAAATGTTTGTCGCAGACTTTTAATTTGTGTATGTGAAGATGTAGGTCTTGCTTATCCCAACATAATACCGACGATCAAATCTTTAACAGACATAGCTCGTGAAGTAGGTCTCCCTGAAGCAAGAATTCCTCTCGCAGACGCAGTTATAATAGCAGCTCTCTCGCCAAAATCCAATTCCGCATACAACGCAGTAAATTCAGCACTCGAAGACGTAAAAAGCGGGAAAAATTACGATATCCCCAGACATTTGAAAAATATTCATTGTGATAGTTCCAACACGGATACTTTACATCTCAAAAAATATTTATACCCTCACAATTATGAAAATCACATAGTAAATCAGCAATATTTACCTGACGAGATCAAAAATAAAAAATATTATTATCCCCAAAACAATAAAAATGAATCCGCATTTAGACAATATTGGGAAAAAGCAACAAAACATTAATTTTAACACAAAAAATAATATAAATCCCATTCCGAAAATCACGCACACTAATGTTACTAAACACAAAAGTAACAGAAAAATTCTTAAACATCCCATATACTTGAATAATACTCCTGTAGACTATGTTTTTTCATTGAAAACGGCCTTAAAAAATTGTTCTTTCCGATAGTCATTTTTGCACCTACATGCCTATATCCCAAAAAAGCAAACGGAACTTTCGGAACGATATCATTTTTATTTTCAACTCTCAAAGTTTTAAAAATTCTCAAGTTATACGATTTTTTAAATGCACTGTTCCCCACTCTTGGGCAACCAAAAACTACCACTTCATAACTTTTATCAGGAAAATTATACTCCAAATCCACTGCACATAAAATTGCAAGTGCAGCTCCGTAAGAATGACCCGTAACATAAATCTTTTTGATTCTGTCTGATACAATCTTATGTATTTTTCCACGAACATTTTGAGATTTGTATGTGCTTATAAAACCTGAGTGTACTCTTATTTTAGATGAGTAATTATTGTATGGAACTTCAGTTTTCCAAAATTTTGAATCCACTTTCCAATCTTTTAGTGAATCCGAACCACGGAATGCAATAGTCATCGTATCTTTAAAAATTCTTACAAAACATTGAACATCTGTCTTTTTATCATTTATGAATATAATTTCTTCATCATCTACACACGGCTGATGATTAATATAAGACATCCCACAATATTCCAACATTCTAATTATCGTACTTTTATTCAATTGAGAATCACCTCCGTTAAATATATGAAGTGATATTTAAAATAATAAATTAATTTGACACAACTTTTCTTTGATATATACTTTCAATTACATAACGTTAATAAAGGAAGATCACATTATGACAAATTTAGAACGTGCTCAGTCAGCTGTCAAAATTTTAAAGGAAATTTACCCAACTGCTTCCTGTTCTCTTATATACAACACTCCACTTGAATTCCTCATATCCATACGTCTTTCCGCACAATGCACCGATGCGAGAGTAAATTCAGTCACCCCCGCACTATTTTCAAAATTTAAAAATCTTGAAGATTTTGCAAGTGCAAAACCAGAAGAATTAGAAAAATATATTTATTCATGTGGATTTTATAAAATTAAATCCAAAGATATTGTAAATATGTGCCAAATTATAAAGAAAAATTTTAAAGGAAAAATACCAGATAATCTTCGTGACCTTACTTCACTTCCCGGAATAGGACGAAAAACAGCTAATTTATTTTTAGGAGAAATGTTTAATCGCCCCGCAATAATTGTGGATACTCACTTTATACGAATTACTAAACGGTTAGGATTTCATAACAGTAAAAATGCAATTCAAATCGAAAATATAATGAAAAATTTAATTTATCCTCCTGACATGATTGATTTTTGTCACAGAGTAATTGCCCATGGAAGAACTATTTGCACGGCCCGTTCTCCCAAATGTAACGATTGCCATTTAAAAAATATATGCAATTATTTTGTTAACAATATTGACAATAAACCTTAACTGTGTTACAATAAAGTCATGTTAATAAATATTTTACTAAGAGGTAAGAATTATGTATGATAAAATTCAACCATTTCTAAAAGTAGCGTTGCTTACTGCATGTACTGCTGCGGCTGTCTCTATAGCTGTTATGTGCATAAGAGTAGCTTCAGTTGCTAATAATATCAGTCAAATGACGAACCCTGGTCAAGAAGATTCGTGCGCAAGTCATTTAAACCAATCGTTAGCTAATATCAGTCAAATGACGAACCCTGGTCAAGAAGATTCGTGCGCAAGTCATTTA